>Ga0207075_1047_pt1 | contig 24898 bp, 28 predicted proteins | sample Alteio_BWMinHeat_64_FD_153587 | JGI IMG/M metagenome (GOLD analysis project Ga0207075, IMG submission 153587) | Enriched cells from forest soil in Barre Woods Harvard Forest LTER site, Petersham, Massachusetts, United States -... | ecosystem: Environmental > Terrestrial > Soil > Temperate forest >... | reverse complement strand
TTATATTGCGCTCAGCCATGGTACTCGGGATTGCTATTACGGATGAAGGCGCGCATGAAATTGCGAGCCGCTCTCGCGGTACACCGCGTATTGCTAATCGCTTATTGCGTCGGGTGCGTGATGTGGCACAAGTCAGAAATAGCGCACAGATTACGTCAGAACTTGCTAAAGAAGCATTATTGTTATTAGAAGTGGATGCGCAAGGGTTTGATATTTTAGATAGAAAACTGCTTTTTTGTGCTATTGAAAAATTTGGGGGTGGCCCGGTGGGCTTAGATAGCTTATCGGCGGCATTAGGAGAATCTAAAGATACCATTGAGGATGTGGTAGAGCCTTACTTAATTCAGCAAGGATTTATGGTTCGTACCCCCAGAGGGCGAGTCGTCACAGCGCAAACGTATGCCCATTTTGGCTTAACTCCAATAAATGAGTCATTATAGTGACATATCAATATTCACTGCAAATCTTTTATGAGGATACAGATGCAGGTGGTGTAGTGTATCATGCTAACTATGTTAAGTTCATGGAGCGGGCACGCACGGTATTATTACAACAAAAAGGATTGAGTTTTTCAGCTTTAATGGATAATTTTGGTGTACAATTCATTGTGCGGTCTATAATGATCAGTTATGAGCAACCGGCGCGCTTACAGCAAAATATTACGGTAGTAACTGAATTAACTAAGATAGGAAGGGCGAGCCTTCACTTTTCCCAAGGGATCTATTTTGAGCCTAGAGATCCCAAGACGAGAATATGTACGGGTGAAGTGGTTATCGTAAGTACCAATTTACAATTTAAGCCTTGTGCAATACCCCAGAGGGTATTGAAGGAGTTAAGCACGTGAAAACAGATATGTCATTATTAAGTTTATTTACGGATGCCAGCATCTTAGTGCAAATAGTCATGTTAATTTTGCTGATTTTGTCCGTACTTTCTTGGACTATCATTTTGCAACGCGGCCAAGCCTTGCGCCAAGCCACGCGGTTATTTGAAGAATTTCAAGAAAAATTTCAAATCAGTAGTGATTTGAACCGTTTGTATGATTATTTGGCTTCGCGTCGGGCGCAAACGCAAGGCATTGAGAAAGTTTTTCGTAAAGGGTTTCGTGAGTTTATTCGTCTTTATAAACAAGATGTACAACCAGAAATCATATTGGATGGTACGGAGCGGGCATTGCGTTTAGCGCTGGCACGTCAAGAAGAAGAATTGGAACAAAATTTACCTTTCTTAGCCACCGTTGGTTCCATCAGTGTTTATATTGGATTATTTGGTACGGTGTGGGGCATCATGACGGCTTTTCGCGCATTAGGTTCTTCCCAACAAGCAACTACGTTAGCCATGGTGGCGCCAGGGATTTCTGAGGCATTAGTTGCAACCGCTTTAGGATTATTTGCCGCTATTCCTGCCGTCTTTGCTTACAATCGTTTTTCAAGTTTGCAGGAAAAACTCCTGCGTGGCTATGACAATTTAACCGAAGAATTTGCCAATGCCTTACATCGCCGATTACACAGCAGTCAATCTTGGCAAGAAACAGAATCTGCAGACATTTTTGAAAACGGTAAGGATAAGCTCTAGTATGCGAAAAAAGCGCTATTCCAGAAAACTAGTAGCTGAGATTAATGTCGTTCCTTACATTGATGTGATGTTGGTATTGCTCGTCATTTTTATTGTCTCTGCGCCATTGCTCCAACAAGGTGTTGCGGTTGATTTGCCGCAAGCCAGTGCAAAAACTTTACCCTCATCTGAAAAAGAACCTATCGTGTTGAGTGTGGATAAAGCCGGCAATTTTTATTTAAATATTGCAGACCAGCCTCAGCTTACTTTACGGGATGAAGCGATATCCTTGCGGGTGATGGCAGAATTAAAGCGCTATCCAGAACGTAAAGTCTTTGTAAAAGCAGATAACCAAGTAAACTATGGTAAAGTAATGGCTGCGATGGTGTTGTTGCAAAAAGCAGGTGCGCCGAGTGTGGGTTTGGTCACGCAGCATAAAGAGAGCGCAAGAGGATAACCCGTGAAGAAGTATACGCAGTCCACCTATTTTATTATTGCGCTTTGCTTACATATTCTATTAGCCATATTATTATTTCTGAGCTTAGAAAGAACCATTTTTGTCTCTGAGGATAAGCCAGCGCTTTCGCAAAAAGAAATTATTAATGCGGTGGTTATTAATAAAAATGATTTACAAAAAGAAGTGGCACGGTTGGAAGCGGTTGAAGCGCAAAAGCGTATCCATGAAGAAGAGAAAAAACAAAAATTGGCTTTAGAAGAAAAAGAAGCAAAGGACAAAATAATCAAAGCACAAGAATTAGCCGCAGAATTAGAAAAGAAAAACGAAGTACTTAAGTTGGCCCAACAGCAAGAACAAAAGAAACTAGAAGAGAAGCAGCAACAGCAAAAAGCAGCAGCACAAGCCGCCAAAGAAAAAGCCAAAGCCAAAGCAGAAGCAGAAGCTAAAGCGGCGCAAGCAGCCAAAGAACAAAAAAAGGCAGAGAAAGAAGCGCAAGAAGCGCAAGAAGCGCTAGAAGCGCAGGAAGCACAGCGCCAACAAGCGCTACAACGGCAAAAGCAAGATGAAGTTACTCGGCATGCACAATTAATTCGCAGTAGAATTAATGAAAATTGGCGTAAACCTTTAGGGTTCGATTTGACCGGGCTTAAGTGTAAAATTGACGTGAAATTATTACCGACAGGCGAAGTATTGACTGCCAGTGTTATTGTCTCCAGTGGCAGTGTAGAGTTTGACAGATCAGCAGAGCTGGCGGTGCGTAAAGCGTCTCCCTTGCCAATGCCCGAGGATCCTTTTGTTGCCAATGCCTTTCGTCAATTTGATTTTACCTTTTCATCTTTGGAGGCTGCGTGAGAATTTTTCTTTCTTGGGTGATATTGTGTGTAAGCATATCCTTTAATGCACAGGCGCGTTTGAATATTGAAATCACTGAGGGTATGGTAGCCGCAGTGCCCATTGCGGTTATGAAAAGCGAGGAAGAAGTACGCAACGCACATGGCACTTCTTTTGAACAGCTTGCGGTGGTTATTCGTAATGATTTAAGAATGTGTGGTCGGTTTGAGCCGCTGATGTCTGCCCAAGAACCTGGCGTAGAAAATATCGTATTAGGCAAAGTGCAGGCGCTGGGCAATGATAACTTTATGGTTTCATTTCAGTTGCTGGATGTGTACAAAACCAATGTGTTAACCCAACAAACCTTTCAAGGGGTGAAGCAACAAGATTTCCGCAAGTTGGCCCATCATATTAGCGATGTTATTTATGAAAAATTAACGGGTATTCGCGGCGCGTTCTCGACACGTGTGGCTTATGTGATGGTTACCTCAACCATGAATGGTAAACGCTATAGTTTAGAACTAGCAGATGCCGATGGTTTCAATCCAATTACATTAGTGAAATCCAAAGAACCGATTATGTCGCCTTCTTGGTCCGCAGATGGTCGGCAATTAGCTTTTGTTTCCTTTGAAAAAAATCGTGCAGAAATTTACATTATGAAAGTGGCGACTGGACAACGTGAATTATTATCGCGTTTCCCCGGGATTAATGGTGCGCCGGCGTGGTCACCGGATGGGCGCACATTAGCAGTTGTGCTATCTAAAAATGGTACCCCCAAAATTTATTTGATGGATTTAATGACCAAAACATTGACCCAATATACTGATGGTCTTTCGATTGATACAGAACCTGCATGGTCTAAAGATGGTCGCACGCTTTACTTTACCTCCAATCGGGGTGGCAAGCCGCAAATTTACCGTTTAGATTTAGCCACGAAAAAAGCCGAGCGTATTACCTATGTAGGAGAGTATAATGCACGTCCGATGCTCACACCGGATGGAAAATATTTAGTGATGATGCATCGCAGCGAACGAGGCGGAAGCTTCAATATTGCAAGCCAGGAATTGGCTACGGGGCAAGTATCGGTGCTGACTCATGCTAATTTAGATGAATCCCCCACCTTGTCTCCTAACGGAGCTATGGTACTCTATGGCACGCAAGATGGCGATCGCCAAGTATTGGGGTTAGTGACACTCGATGGTCGGGGGCAGTTGCGTCTACCCGCGCGTGAGGGTAGTGTTCAAGAACCGGCATGGTCACCGTTTCTTTCTTAAGTTAAAATAATGGTTTATAAATTTATAATAGGTAAGGAGTCAAACATGTATACTAGGGGGCTACGTCATTTAGCAGTGGGTCTCGTCCTTTGCTTGGGCGTTGTAGGTTGCTCGCATAATGCAAAACAGGGCGCTAAAGGTCAAGGTGCTTATACGCAAGGTGCAGGTGAAGGTGCCGGCTTTGTGGGCAGTGAACAAGAGCGTGAATTACTCTCTCGCAATAAGATCTATTTTGCATTCGATAGTTCAGGTATTGACGCAGGATATGCTGATGTTATTAATGCGCATGCTAACTATATGAGACAAACGAATCGTCCTGTTCGCATTGAAGGTCATGCGGATGAACAAGGCAGCCGTGAATACAACGTTGCGTTGGGTGAAAGACGGGCACGTGCAGTTGCGAATGCTTTAGCTGCGCAAGGCGTTGCACCACAGCAAATCGCTATTGTCAGCTTTGGCAAAGAAAAGCCAGAAGCGATGGGCCATAGTGAAGAAGCTCACCGCCTCAATCGTCGCGCTGTAATTGTTTATGAAAATTAAGATAATGATCTCAAGAAAGTTATCTAATATTCTTGCCATACTATCCTTGTGTAATGCTGGGGTAGTATGGTCATTACCTGAGGTAGAATCACGGACGCAAGTAACCCAAGAACAGGGTTTTGTTGAAATGACGCCTGCAGAGTCATCTGCACCGTTAGATATGACGCAGAAGATGGAATTACTACAACAGGAAGTCCAAGAATTACGTGGTAAAGTTGAAGAGCAAAATTACCAGCTGCAGCAAATGCAAGCGCAGCAAAAAAAGCTCTATCTTGATTTAGAACATCGCATGCGCGATGGAAGTTCCGCCAAAGCCAGTAATACCACGGGTATTACCATTGAGCCAGATGCACAAGTTACACCAGATGCTAAGCCAGAATTATTACATGACGAAAGTGCCGCAGAAGAGAAAGCCTATCAGAAAGCTTACCACTTGGTACAAAATAAAAAGTATGATGAAGCGTTGTTAGCTTTCAAATCATTGATCAAAAGTTTCCCTGAAGGAAAATATGCACCCAATGCCCATTATTGGTGTGGAGAGATCCAACTGATCCATGAGGATCTGGAGCTAGCGGCCCGTTCCTTTGAAATCGTGCATCAAAATTATCCCCAACACCCTAAAGCGGCAGATTCTTTACTCAAGCTTGGATATGTTGAATATGCCAAAGGACAATGGAAGCAGTCTCAAGCTTTGTTCACCCAGGTTAAAAATCAGTTCCCCGGTACCACGTCTGCACAACTTGCAGATGCACGCTTACAAAAGATGCAAGAAGAAGGTCATCTTTAGTATTTTTTGTTCGCTAACTAGTTGACCTCGTCGGTTTAGCATGTTATTTTGTCGCCTTAATAGTTAATTTATAAACTTTATAGGGTGTATTATCATGCTGAATCAACCCAATCCCGCGCAAGCGCCCGCATCCCCCAATGGACCTGTGGCACCTCCTCAAGAACCTTTGACCGCCAAACAGGCCGCAGTGGTAAAAGCCGCAACTAAAAAAGCTGCCATAGAGAAAAAGTTTGATATCTTTGAAGCAATTTTGGGGATCTTAGGAACGGGTGTCTATTTCTTTGGTCAGGCGGCAATGGTGAGTCTATTTTGCTTTTTGGGGTATGCCGTACAAAACTCTGTTTTGGGTCAATTTATCATTCCGGAATTAGCAAAGGTTTTTCCTGCAATGCTTGGCAATGCTATAGGATTGGTGAGTCCAGCCTTAGGATCTTTTATAGCATCACCTCTGTTATTGGGTTTTTCCCCCATTGGTTTGACTATTGCAGGTGTTTTTCTTTATAACGTTGCTAAAGCCGCAGCACTTGGACAGCTTTTTCAGCCGGTAGCGCCAGGACAAGTTAACGGCATGGTTAATTTTTTATTTAGTTGGGTAGCACCAGCCATTTTATTTACTGCAGCGCTATCTTGTGGTGCGCTTTTATCTACTGCTTTATGGATAGGTGCCAGCACCAGTTTGGCATTTTCAATTGTTCCTACCCTGTACACAGCAATAAAAACGCAGCTTTCCCCAGCTGCACAGGCATCACCACCACAACAGCCATCGCCTGCTGAACAACCACCGGAACAACCACCTACACAACAGCCTAAACCAGGTCCACAGCAGCAACTCGCAAGCCCTGCAATCTTATCGGCCTATGATCGCGCACGGGCAGCAGTTACGCAAGCAGCAACTCAGCAGGCGGTAGCGAGCGCACCGGGAATAGCCAAGCCTAAGCCTTAGACTTGTTATTTTACAGTTTTGCGGTATGATCGGCCCTTACATTTTTCTAGGGCCGTTAGCTCAGTTGGTAGAGCAGTAGACTTTTAATCTATTGGTCGATGGTTCGAATCCATCACGGCCCACCATTTTATTAACTAACCTCAGTTTATCCCCAAACATATATAAAATATATTTTTGTTTTTTTTATATAACCTCTTGCGTAACTGCACGTATGTTATGCTAGTCTATTAGAAAATCGTGAAATACATTTTCTCACGAAGCAAAAGTTCTTTTATGTTAGGACTTCATATAAGGCTCTCACTCTATGAAAAAAGCACTCAAAGTCACATTTGGAACGATGTTAGCTGCGAGTATGGTCGCCCCTGCTTATGCGACTGGCAATGATTTTCTAAATCATAGCGCGGTATATGTAGAAGGAACGTACTATAGACCCAGCAATAATGGTTTAAGTGTAGGTGATCAGCTTGTTGCACCCAGTATTACCGCAGGTCAATTCGGAGCTCCCATTCTTGATGGATGGCGCCGGGCAGATTTTTTAAACCCAGAAAACACCTATGACTATGCTTTGGGTTACTCCTATCACATACCACGTAGTCCGACGCGCGTATTCCTGCGTTATGAACACTTTGATGATGATACCGCAATTGGCGGTGTAGATGCGGTGGATTTTAGAAACATTGGCACGGAACCTGGTTATCCAAACTATCCGAACGTGGGACCGGTTGGTGGTACGATGGAAAACGCCAAGTTGCATGAAAGCTTGAGTGAATTTAAGGTCGGCTTGAGCCGCGAGTTGCAGTTTACTCCAAAATTTGGTGTTGAGTTACTCGGATTTTTGGAAAATGATCGTTTAAGCGTCAGCTTGTCAGAAAGCATGTTTGGCACAATATACACGAGTACCGTTCCGCAAGATTTGTCTCGGGATACAGATGGTAAAATGACGGGTTTTGGTCCAGGCATTGGAGCAGTGGGTAAGATTTATCCTTTCAGCAGATGCCCACAATGGGCGTTCTTTGCCGGAGGTACCACAACGCTGCTCTATGCAAACAACGAATATCAACAAAGCTATTATCAAACGCAGGCTGGTGTAAGCGGTGGCGGTGTTGTTAATCCCGTTTTCTATGTTTACGACCCTGAAGATTCTCATTCGCTTGTTGGTAAGGTAGATATATCATTTGGTGTGAACTATCATTATCGCTTCATGCATGATGTTTATGGTGCAGTATTTGATTTGACGTTAGGTCTGCGCTATATGAATATCATTAACGCAATGAAGAATGGTGATACAGCCTATAATCCTTTTATAGCTAATTTTGCTGCTAATACCGGATGGCCACAAGATTGGGGTCTCTTTGGACCATTCTTACGGTTCAGACTTGGTGGGCGTGACGCGTAATTCGGACTTTGATACTTTATAAGGACTTTAACTCATGAAAAAAACACTCAAGGTCACATTCGGAACAATGTTAGCAGTGAGTATGGTGACCCCTGCATATGCTCAGAATTTTCTCGGAGAAACAGATTTTTTAAATAATCTATCGGTATTTGTCGAAGGTAATTACACCAAACCTAGTAATAATGGTTTAAGTGTAGGTGATCTTTTAGTTACACCCAGTGCTGGTGGATTAGATGGCTGGCGTCGACAAGTCTTTTTAAATCCCGAAAATGAATGGGATTATGCGCTAGGCTTTACCTATCGGTATTGCGGGGATTCCCGTTTAATCCTGCGATATGATCATTATGATGCTAGTGATGACACCACGAATATTGATATCAGAAATATTGGTTTTGCGCCCGCGCCTGACACCGCTGGTTATGCAATTGTTCAAGAAAATCAGCACGAATGGTTGCTAGGTTTAGCTCATAGCTTGGGATTTGATCAAGGGTTCAATTTAGATTTGATGGCTTTCTTGGCACAAGATAAATTGGATGTTAGCTTACAAGAAACGCAGACGCAATTTGTTGCTAACCAGGGTGGTGGTGTGTTTGCACATTATCACCGCACGACTGAAAATACTATGGAAGGTTTTGGTCCTGGCTTAGGTGCAATGGCGCAAGTCTATCCATTTAGATGCATGCAAAATTGGGGCTTCTTTGCGGGTGGTAGAACAGCATTGCTATACGCACGTAATAGCTATCAACAAAGCTTTTATGAAAATAATTCCGTTACCCCAGCTTTCTATGTTTATGATCCAGAAGATAGTCATTCTATTGTGACCAAGTTGGATATTTCTTTTGGTCTCAATTACCACTGTGGTTTTAGACATGATCTCGGTGGCGCAATGTTTGATATCGCTTTAGGTATGCGTTATATGAACATGTTTAATGTCTTAAAGAATGGTAACGCAGCATACAATCCTCCAAATGGTTTCGCGGGTATTGCAAACTTTGCAGCGAATACCGGTTGGCCACAAGATTGGGGTCGTTTCGGACCATTCTTGACCTTCAGATTTGGTGGCGCGAACGCTTAAGTTTTCTAGCCCTCAAGTTACGAGAAAAACGGGAGCCACAAGCTCCCGTTTTTTTATATCAACCCACATAAAATATCTAAACGCCGTTGTGCCATCCACCGTAACATAAAACTGAGATTATGCGCGGTTGCTAAGCTGGCACTGGAAGGTTCATTGGCTTTGAATAAATGATGTAAATAAGCACGTGAATAATGTGTGCAAGTGATGCAGGGGCAATGTTCTTCAATGGGAGAAAAGTCTGCAGCATATTTGCTTTGTAGTATTTTTACGGGGCCATTTTTAGCCAACAACATGCCATGACGACCCGCTTTGGTGGGATAGGAGCTATCAAACGTATCAATTCCGTGTGTGATGCATTGGCTCATTGCCGGTAAATCACCAATGCCTAATAAATGAATAGGCTTTTCAATGGGTAGGCACGGGGTGGTTGCAGCAACGGTGGTTAATAATTGTTCATGATCACAGCCTAAACTGCCACCAATTGCAAAACCATCAAAATCTTCTTTGGTTAAAATGGCACAACTTTGTTGGCGCAATTCAACATTGGTGCCGCCATGGACCACGGCAAACATGGCTTGCTGTTGACGTTGTTGTAAATGCGCATGCAATGAACGTAATTCCCAACGATGGGTCCGTTTAAAAGAAGCATTGAGTTTTTCTGCGTCTACATGAAAAGGGAGGAGTTCATCTAACGGAATAATAATATCCGCGCCCAAATCTTTTTGAGCTTGTACCGATGTTTCTGGAGAGAGAAAAATTTTGGCGCCATCACGGTAAGACCGAAAAAGCACCCCTTCCTCAGAGATTTTTAATACGGAATTAGCATGCTTTTTGCCGCCCTGGCCTTTTAATTCTTTGGCAACTTGTCCATAAGCCAAACTAAAAACTTGAAACCCACCAGAGTCTGTAATAATGGGCTGGTTACGACTAATAAAACGATGTAAGCCACCGGCTTGTTTTACCAACGCAGTTCCTGGCTGAACCATAAAATGATAGGTATTACAAAACATTAATTGTAAATCCTGTAAATCATGATTATGTAACGCTTTCAGTGAACCATTAGTACCCACCGCAACAAAATTAGGCGTATCTATAATACCATGGGGTGTATAAATACGACCCACGCGCGCGCGTGAACGTTTGGATTGATACAAAATATCAAAGTGAAAATCTGTTTGGATGGGGGGAGGAGATATTATCATTTGATTAATAAACGTCGATTAAATAAAAATTGCGTTAAAAAAGACCAAGGAAGCGTATTGGCAATAGCGATAAGTTTAATGCAGTAACTGACGATAATAATTTCAGTTATTGCATCGACAATGCCATATAATCCCAAGAAAGCAAAAAGCACGGTATCTAATAATTGGCTAATGCTCATGGTAATGCCACTAATCCATACCATGGAAATACCTGAAAAAACCTGTCGTAATTTTTGATATAAGCGGCTATCAAATTGTTGCACCAAGAAAAATGTGATTAAAGATGCCAGCAATAAGCGTGGTGCGGGGCTCAAAATATTTGAATACGCGCCTTGGGAGCTATCATAACTACTCGGTTCATAATAAAGATGTATTTGAGACATTAAGACAAAAAATAGTAAACAACTAAAGCTTATCCAAATTGCTTGCTGGGCGGCTCGGCGGCCAAATTTTTCTTGGAGTAAATTTAAACTCAGCAAACCGCCAATCGCAAAAACATCACTGGCGGTGGCATTAAATCCTAGTAGGGTAATTTGTTTCAGTACAAATAAATTAGCTAGAAAGCTTAATAACGTTATCCACGTAATCAGTGCACTTTGGCCTTTTGCTCTGAAATACCATGAAAATGCAGCGATAATCCCGCAACTTCCGAGAAAAAGCAGTAAATTATGCATAACGTGATCTATAGCCCTCTAACTATTTTAGCTATCATATCATTTTCGCTTGGGGGTGTGGATCAAAAGTACCGGAATTAAGATTAAAACCATGCCAATGATTAAAACGCTCTCATATTTGAACACATCGCCCAAGTTTATTTGGGAGCTGGGGGGAATGAACCCTAAAATAACAATAGAAATACTCACCAAAAAGCCAGATCCCGCCGCCAACCAAATTCCCCAATTTTTCCCGCCAGGGATTCTAAAAGCACGTTTGGTTTCTGCTTGTGAATAACGCAGGCTAATAGCTGCGGCAAACAAAATAGCATACATTAATAAGGATAATTGCGCCGCCATGGCAGAAAGCGCAAAATAAGCGCCTTCCATGGTGGGTAAGAGTAAATACACCAAAGTTAATAAACTACAAATACCCGCCTGGGTTAATAACATTGCCCAAGGCACACCAAAACGATTGGTTTTCGCTAAAAAAGCAGGCAGTAAACCATCATCCGCTGCTGCAAATAATCCTTTGGTGGGGCCAATAATCCACGTAGCCACTGCGCAAATTCCGCCAATGAGAATGGCGCAGGCAATGACTATTTCAAGCCAGGGCAGGTTAAATTCTTTTGCAAACGTTGAAAATGCTTGCATAATTCCTGTGAGATTACTTAATGTATGATGGGGTACCACAATTGCGATGGCTAAGGAAGATAACACTAAACTAAAAAATATAATTCCTACAGAAAGCAATAATGCTTTAGGATAATCTTTTTTAGGATCTTTTACTTCTAGAGCATGCACGGAAGACATTTCCAAACCCAATAAACTATAAATAATTTGAGAAAAGAAAACCAATTCTGATATATTTTTAATCTTTGGAAAAAGGCCTGCAACTGAGAAATCTATTTCCGCACTATGGCCGCGTTTTAACCAAGCAATGCCTAATAAAATAATAATTATCATGGGTGCGAGTGTCCCAATAATGGAACCAAAAGTACTTACGCTACTGGATATACGCATGCCAAAAAAATTCAAAAAGGTACAACTCCAAAAAGTAATCAACACAATGGTTGTCATAAAGCCTGCGTTTTGCACCAAGGCAGGGTCATACAAATAGGCAATGGTACTGCCGATGAGGGTTAAGATGGTGGGGTACCACACGACATTGTAAATCCATTGTAAATAGACGGTACAAAGACCCCATTTAGGCCCAAAGGCTTTTTTAACCCAGGCATAAATACCCCCCTTTTCTGGCCAAGTAGTAGCTAATTCTGCGGTAATTAAAGCCGTTGGAATAAAAAAAGTTAAAGAGGCGATGACATAAAGCGTAATTAAAGCAAAACCGTAACTGGCAGCAATGGGTAAGGTGCGGATACTATCGACCGCAATCACATTAATCATGACCAATGAAAATACTTTCAGGACGCGGGCAGGTGAATAAATGGAAGCTTGCGGCATAATGAAATCTCTTATGAGTTAAATGGTTTGATACAGTGTGTTAATACGCTATAACGGTACTTTAGTCTGATTCAGAGCTTAAAGCAAGCTTTAAAAACATGAGATGACAGATGGCGTGAATTTGGACTAAAGTGGTAAAGGAGGATGAACCTTGTATATACGCATTGCCCAAATAACGGATGTGCCGGCCATATTACATATTCGGCAGAACGCTCGTGAAAATATTTTACGCAATCAGCTGACTGAATCTATGTTTGAAAAAGCGCTAAACAATCATTGCCGTGCTTGGGTTGCACTGGTTGATGATAAAATAGTTGGGTTCTCATTAGCGAATAAAAAAAATCGGAGTATTTGGGGGTTGTTTGTATTATTAGCGTTTCAACAGCAAGGAATTGGCAAAGCCTTATTAGCGCTAGCTGTCAATTGGCTTAAAGCGCAACCTAAACGCTGGCCATGGCAGAATCGAAATATATGGGTCCAGACTGAAAAAGGCAGTAGGGCGGAAAAATTTTATCAGCATTTAGGGTGGCAACCTGGCAAAATGTACCCGCATCATGAAATACGTTATTGGTATAAGGTTGATGCATGAATATTGTGAAAGATAAAATCGTGACTTTTGGTTTTATATTGCGCGATGAAGCCGGTCATATATTAGATACGTCAGGAGAAAAACCCGTTACCTACTTACATGGATATAATCATATTATGCCGTTGCTTGAGCAAGCGCAAAGCGGAAAAACGGTGGGAGATAAAATAAATGTTTCTATTCCCATGGAAAAGGCTTACGGTCAACGAGATGAACGCTTAATTCGGATGTTAGATCGACAGAATTTTGCAAAAAATGATCAATTGCGAGTGGGCATGAATATTGTTTCTTCTGAAGATAAAGATAAACGCGTAGTGATGAAAATTATTAAGATTGAAGGAGATAATATTACCATTGACGCCAATCATCCGCTTGCGGGAATAAATTTACAATTTGAAATGAATATTCTTGACATTCGCGATGCCACTGCGGATGAAATAGCTAATCGTATCCCGGATTTTTATTAGTCAATAAGGATTTTTTATGCGCAAAATTCTTTTTTTACTCCTCTGGTTGCCACTAACCGTTTTTGCCAATTCGTTGGGGGATGTTGCAGAAAATTTGCTGGGACCAACAGCCTTTGTTACTAAACTCGTGATTGTTGCCTGTTATGCCATAGGGGCCATCTTAATTCTTATGTCTTTTGCCCAATATAAAATTCATCGGCAAACGCCAAAATTAGTTCCACTCACAACACCTATTGCTTTGTTAATTTTAGGCATAATTGCGCTATTAATACCGTACGTTACTAAAATGGGTGGTGCAGAGCCTGCGGAAAATACCGATCAAAAAAGGAATGTATTGCCATTGCCGGATACCACCAGCAATAGAGGACCTACGCTACCATTGCCAGGAGAGCCGGCAGTATCACCTGGCACGGAGCAAGCGCCACCCTCACCACCCCCACCATCACAAGATAGTGGCAGCAGCGACGGACATTGGAGTCAGGGGCGTTAATTGGGAAGGCTTCTCCTTTTAGCCTTAGGATCTGTAGGGGAAGGCGCTGCTGCAAAAGTAGATGATACTGCAGGTGCCGCTGCTGTGCTGCGTACAGCCAAGCGCAGTTCAGCGAAGTTTCTTTCTAGTGCTGAAACTTTTACCGCATGCGCGGGGTCTTGTGTTAGCGGGGGTTCTAGCCAGTCTGTGATAGCTTTTTCTAGACTTTCACGCAGTGTACTGTAGCCCGTTGTCTTAATGCCTAAAGGACTGAGATCTATATTGAACCTTTCGAACAATGATAAAATTTTTATGTTAAATCTGGGTATAATTTTTGTAGCAACATGAATACGAATTTCATCAAGCGTGAAAGGTGCGCGCTTCTTTTTATTGATCTTGTTTTGTTCATTCTGTATATGGTTACGAAAAATATTATAAGCAGCTAAAGCAGTATCACGCCAGGTGGTTGTAGGTTTAGTGAGATTGTCTTTGTAATAATCTAATAATATATCTTGAATTTGTTGAATGGCTGCTTCTGGGGTTTGGATAGGACCACTTGCTGACATAAGCGGATCTCCTTGATTATTAATAATAATGCAAGTGTCCAAGAATTGTACAAGTGTGTCAAGAAAAGAAAAATAAAGGCTCAAAAGTGTTGTCCCACATTTTTGCACAGGGTTATCCACAGTATTTGTGCATAACCCGATCAGGAATAGCTATTTAGCTAATTTTTTTTGAATTTCTTTGATTTGCGCGTCAACTTGTTGTTGTTCTTGCGGTGATGAAGGAGAAATTTTCTTGGCTAAACGTAATTGCGTCATGGCACCGGTGAAATCTCCCTGTAACTTGAGATATTGCGATTGTGCCATGTGTGCTTGAATGGGTTGATGTGCTTGAGCATAAGCCGTTGAGAGTAAATTCCATAGCTGTGGTCGCACGGGCTTATGTGAAACTTGCTGCATTAAGATCTGGATGGCTTTGTGTGGTTCATTATACTTAATCAACCATTCGCTATAAAGACAAGTAATAGGGAAGCTACCGGGATGATCTTTAAGTGTGTCAGCTAATCTTGATATGGCATTTTGTGGTTGATGGGTATTCATTTCCATTTGTGCATAAGCCAATTGAAATAAAGGTTGGTTGGGGGATGCTTTTAAAAGTTCATCCAAATAGGGTTTGGCTTCAGAGGATTTTCCAGACTCCGTGAGTGCTAATGCATAACCATATAGCGTTCCCAAACGGCTGCGATAGTTACCGCGATTTAATACTTTAGCCAGATGCGCGCTGGCCTCACTTGGAGAGGAAAAACTATGTACCAGCACGCGGGCTTGGATCAGATGATATTGCAGGCTATCTGGGATTTGCTTATAGGGAAAATGTTGCGCGCGCGCTTGGGCTTGCATGAGTCGAGATTCCGTCAAAGGATGGGTAAGCAAATATTCTGGAATATGATTACCATAATAGCGGGTATCTTGATACATCCGATGAAAAAATGCCGGCATCCCCATGGGATCAAAACCGCCTTTTGCGAGAGAATTGATCCCTACATAATCGGCTTCTTTTTCATGGTCGCGGGTAAAATTAATCAGTTTTTGCTGAGTGCCAGCCAAGGTTGCCGCCATCGCGCCGGTACCCGCTTGTGGATTTTGTGTGGCTATCAACATGGAAGCAATCATCCCGGCGATGGTAGACAAACGTAGCCGTCCCATATGCTCATACATACGAGCAATATGCTTTTGTTGTACGTGGCCAACTTCGTGCGCTATGACGCCAGCTAATTCGCCTTCGGCCTCTGTGGCCAAAATAAGGCCCGTATTGATCCCAATAAATCCGCCAGGTAATGCAAAAGCGTTAATACTGTTATCTTTGACAGTAAAAAAATAAAAAGGCGTTTGTGATTGTCCTTGCGTGGCAATTAACCGATAACCAATACTTTGTAGATACTCGCTCACAATGGCATCTTGTGAGAGCGCAGAAGCAGCTTCTAGCTCCTTCATTATCGATAAACCTAACTCATATTCCTGGGCAGCATTTAAAACCGTAGTCGCGCCGTTACCGAGATCTGGCAATTCTTCATTTGCCAGTAATGGCTGACTAAAAAAAGCGACCGCTATAAAAATAGCGTATGCTATCCACTCGTGTGGAAGGGAGGTTGTATCGTATAATCTTTTCATCTTATCAAGTATTTTAACCTACAAAGGGCAGAAGTGCTTTGACACCTATCTATTTATATAGTTATTCAACTTTTTGTCAGGAGGGAATATGTTAGGGATCCTTAAAGGATGGTCAAAGCGTAATTTCTCAGATTCACAAGCCATAGTTTTATTGATGTTATTAGCAGGCAGTGTATTGTTAGTGATGACTATGGGAAAAATTTTAGCTCCCGTCATTGCTAGTGTTGTGATTGCTTATTTATTACTCTGGGTTGCCAATAGATTGGTAAAGTTACATGTTCCTCGGTTAGTGGCGGTATTTTTTGTTTATAGCGCATTCTTAGGGTTATTTTTAGTTGCTATTTTGTTTCTCTTTCCAATTATTTGGCAACAATTATTGCGTTTATTTCAAGAATTGCCCACCATGATTACGGGCGTGCAGCAATTTTTATATTTATTACCAGAAAAGTTTCCACAATTTTTAAATAAAGAAACCGTTGATGGGTGGGTGGCAGGATTTTTAATTCAGCTCAAGCAAACGGGTAGAATATTATTTACGGTTTCACTTGCGTCATTACCCAGTATTCTAGCATTAATCATTTACTTGATTTTAGTGCCACTCATGGTTTTTTTCATGCTTAAAGATCCCAAAGATCTCACGCAATGGCTGATAAGTTTTTTGCCTCCTGAACGGCCTTTGTTAACCAAAGTGTGGAAAGAAATGGATATTCAAATTGGTAATTATATTCGCGGTAAATTTTTGGAAGTCCTGATTGTTGGTATTTCGACATATATCGTATTTTATTTTTTTAATATGCATTATGCTGTTTTATTAGCAGCATTAGTGGGTTTATCCGTTTTAATTCCTTATATTGGTGTAGCCATTGTCACCATCCCTGTAGTATTTGTGGCATTTTTTCAATGGGGGCTGGGCGCTGAATTTGCGTATTGTGTTTTAACGTATGGCATCATTCAAGCCATTGATGGGAGTGTATTGGTTCCTATTCTTTTTTCTAAAGCGGTCAGTTTGCATCCATTGGCGATTATTGTTGCAGTGTTAGTTTTTGGTGGTTGGTGGGGATTTTGGGGCGTATTTTTTGCAATCCCCTTAGCAACCTTAGTGAAGACGGTGTTGAATGCATGGCCTTCTAGAGATGTTTACAGGGCTCAATGAGGGCATCTAAGTTGCGATCCTCACAAAAGCTCATGAAACGATCGCGGATAGTCGCAATATGTTGTTTGACCGGAATATGAAGCAGAAAAGTGATATTGGCCATAAGGGTATTGTTTTTAACGGTATACGTTTCACAATCCATCTGCTGAATATTGATGCCATATTGCATAAAAAAGTTTGCGAGATCGTTTAATATTCCATAACGATCTTGTGCAATAACTTGTGCGGAATAGCTTAAAGCAGGTGGTTGATGGTTAGGGAAGGTGCGCTTGGTTTGGAGTGTAAAACCCCATTCTTGTGCCTTTGCTGGCAATGCTGCTTCTAGTTTGGCAATGGTATTCCAGCTGCCAGCAAAATAGAGGTGGAATACACATTCTTTGCCCATAATAGTTAGTTTACTTTCTAATATGTTGCATCCACATTGTTTGCTCACTTTAGTGAATGCTTCTAAAATGCCAAGCCTATCACTACCTAAAGCAGTGGCGATGAGATAATGTTGATTATGCATCATAAATTTAGATAACTAAGTTCAACCTAAGATTGATAAGTGTATCATTAAATCGATTCACTTGAAGTGATATTCCTCATAATGGACATAAGGAGAGCTCAATGTTTGAAGGCAGCAGTGTTGCGTTGGTAACCCCAATGATGGCCAATGGGGATATTGATGAGAAATGTTTTATCGATTTAATAGAATGGCATATTGCCGAAGGTACGCAAGCTATTGTCATCTCTGGCACAACCGGGGAATCTGCAACTTTAGCCATCCAAGAAAGAAGACGGCTTATTTCTTTAGGGATTGAAGTAGCGAATAAGCGCGTGCTCATTTTGGCCGGAACCGGTTCCAATTCTACCCAAACAACCATAGAAAGAACCAAGATTGCCCAAAAATTAGGTGCAGATGCATGTTTAGTGGTTTCACCTTATTATAACAGGCCCACTCAAGGGGGGTTAATTAAACATTACACCGCCGTTGCTGCTGCTGTTGATATTCCTATTTTGCTTTATAATGTCCCCTCACGCACGGGCTGTGATATGGTTCCTGAAACGGTAGCGACCTTAAGTGATATTCCCAATATTGTGGGTATTAAGGAAGCAACTGGCAACTTGCAGCGGCTACAAGTATTAAGAGAAAAATGTAAAGCGGGCTTTACGTTTTATAGTGGCGATGATCCCACCGCATTAGAATTTATACGCCAAGGTGGGCAAGGTGTCATTTCAATCACGGCTAATGTGGCGCCAAAAATGATGCAAGAAATGTGTCATTTTGCATTAATAAAAGAGGATGAAAAAGCCAAGGCAATTGATGATAAGTTACATCAACTGCATCGATTATTAATCATAGAGCCCAATCCCATTCCGGTAAAATGGGCAATGCATTATTTGGGGAGAATTCCGGAAGGTATTCGTTTGCCATTAACGACGTTATCAAAGGAATATCATGCAAAGATGAAAGAAGCATTACAAGTCGCAGGAATAAGGTAGAATATTGTGAAAATAAAATATGTATTAGTAGTATGGGTTGTTATGCTCGCAGGAGTATTATGCGGTTGCCAAAAGATCAACCAAAAACGTGCGGTTTATGTACGTGATAGAGGTCAGGATTATCTCACGCATACTATTCTTCCCCCGTTAAAAGTGCCAGAAGGTTACTCTCATCCGCAAGTCACGGAGAATTTTCCCCTACCCGAGCCATTGCCAGAAATGGGTACGCTTACCCCCGTTTCAGTTGTGCCACCGGGCTTTGGTCAATGGTCTTAAATTGAGGAGTTAATATCATGATAACCGAAACTTTATTATATACCGGTAAAGCAAAATCACTTTACACTACAGAAAACCCAGATCAATTATTGTGTGTTTTTCGGAATGACACGTCGGCATTTGATGGTGAGAAAATTGTGCAGCTAGCAAGAAAAGGCATGGTAAATAATTATTTCAATGCTTTTATCATGCAAAAATTAGCACAAGCAGGCATCCCTAATCATTTTGAAAAACTTAAAAATGATACATCATCCATCGTCAAGCGTTTAAAAATGATCCCGGTTGAATGCGTGGTGAGAAATTTTGCCGCCGGGAGCCTTTGTCGGCGCTTAGGCGTTGAAATGGGATTAGAACTCAAGCCACCCACCTTTGAGTTCTTTTTGAAAAATGACGCGCTGCATGATCCTATGATCAATGATTCGCTCATTATTACTTTCCAATGGGCAACGCAAAAAGACATTGATCAAATGAAAGCCTATGCCTTGCAAGTCAATACCGTGCTTTCTGAACTTTTCCTCAAAGCCGGGCTCTTATTAGTCGATTATAAATTGGAATTTGGTCATTATCATAATTCCCTTATCCTCGGGGATGAATTTTCACCGGATGGATGCAGAATTTGGGATGCAAAAACCAAAAAAGTACTAGATAAAGACAGATTCCGTAAAGATATGGGTGATGTGGTTGAAGCCTATGAAGAAGTAGCGCAACGCTTAGGGATTGCATTACCCGTTATGCCGGTCGCTTAAAATCAGCCTTTTATCACTATTGCTTTAATTATCCTTGACAGCACCCCCTAAAATCATTATTTTAGGGGGTATGCGTAAAAATATTTGCTTACAACTTATTCTTCCTCCCCCTGTGCCTCGGCCTATGTAGTCGCAAGGCATTTCTTTACCTATTAGCCTTGCGACCTTTCCCGATTAATACCTACATTAATGCAGAAAGCAGGGTGATATGTATGAAACAATTAAAAATTTATTTAATCTGGGCTGTGATTGCCTTATTCTATTTTTATCAATATATCTTAAGAGTTTCTCCCGGTGTCATGGTGGTGGAACTTAAACAGATATTTCATTTAACCGCACAAGAATTTTCTTCCTTAGGCTCCATTTATCTTTTCGCCTATTCATTATTACAAATACCTTTAGGCTTTATGCTAGATAGAGTGGGTGCTAAAATTGTTGTACTTTGCTCAATACTCTTCTGTATTGCCGGGACTAGCCTATTTTCCTTTGCTGAAAATGTTTGGATGCTGCAGCTGGGGCGTTTTTTAATAGGATTGGGTTCTGCACCGGCCTTTATCTGCGCGCTCAAGATTGTTTCTGATTATCTTCCAGAAAAGTTGAGTGGCTTATTAATGGGGATTACTTTAGCTGTCGGCACCTTTGGTGCCTTATTGTCAGGGAAATTTCTGGTTTCTATTTTAGACAATTATGGTTGGCAAAACACCTTGTTGATTTGTGCAGGGTTTGGTGGACTAATTTTAATGTTAGTGATTGCCATTATTCCCTCTAAAACTAAATCAAATCTAGAAACAGTGCAGCTCAAACAAGGGCTTATTGCAATTTTCAAACAAAAGCAGATCCTCATTTATGCCGTAATTGCTATTTGCGTTTACACGCCGCTTTGTGTCTTAGCAGATTTGTGGGGCACGGCCTTTTTAATGGAAAAATATGCGCTTACCCGCGCAAATGCTGCCCAATTATCGTTATATTTATATGGTGGCTTAACCATAGGCAGTCTCATTTTACCTTGGCTAGCCATGAAATCGGGATTGTTAAAAGAGGTGTTACAAATATGCGCCATGGGATTAGTATTGTCACTTTGTGCCCTACTGTATGTTGATGATTTATCCGTTTTTCAATTATCACTACTGTTAACGTTAATCGGATCTTTTTGTGGTGCGGAAATGATTTGCTTTGCGGGATGTGTGCAACATAGTCCGCAATCACTTTCAGGTTTAACTTTGGGTGTGGTGAATACCTTAAATATGTTAGGCGGAGCAGTTATTCAGCAAATCATTGGTTGGTACTTAGATTTTCATTGGCAAGGTACTTATGATGTGGATGGTGCACGTTTTTATAGTGCCGCTGATTTGACTTCGGCATTTTCATTATTAATCATCATTATCTTTGTATGTGGATTATTGACATGTAAACTTTCTAAAAGGAGAAGAAATCATATAAATGAAGCCCATATGCACTTTTATGAAAATTAATCACATATTGCGCTTCACTTTTGCTTCGTCCATAATCAATTCCAGTTTCAACAATAGGAGATTGTAAGAATGCAAACAGGACCTCAGTCAGCAGCCCTAAAAGATTTACTAGAAGCCCTTAGTGTGGAACAACTGTTGGAATATATCCAAGTCAAGTATAAGGCTGAACAAGCTAAGTATCTTGCAGAAATTGCTCGATTACATAATGACGGCGAGGAGTCGGAAGATGATACGTCGTCACTGTCATTGACAACAGTGACAGATGACAAAGAAAGAGAGAGTTTGCAAGCAACCGTTGAAGCGCAACAAAAGGAAATTCAAGCATTAAAAGAAGATAATGCAAGTTTGCGCAAATCGCTTAAGGAGTTAAAAGCGAGCTTTCTGAAATCGAAAGACACAGAACAACTGATGTTAAGCAGAATTGCAGATCTTTCAATGGTGCGCGGAATAATGCCATATGTTCCTCCTATTGCTGTTGTTTATCAGCAATCACAGCACCGTCGGAGACACTTTAGCTTCGTAGAAACACCGCAGTCCTTAGATGAAGGTAATGCTCAATCGGTAACTACAAGGACCAGCTTTAGACGTATCTAATTGGATGTTTAATTATGCGCTGGGAGTATTTCTGGCGCATTTCCGTCCTTTTGATAACAAGGATGTTCATGAAGTCAGTAATTATTCGTACACCAACATTAAAAGATGAAAATGCCTTTTTAGCAATGGTGCATACCAGCGATTCCTTACATCATCCTTGGGTGAAACCGCCTGATGAGCATGATGCGTTTGTGGAATATATTCAACGCACTCAGCAGGATAATCAAAAGAGCTTTTTAGTATGCGCCTCTCAGGGTGATATTATTGGTGTTTTTAATATAAGTGAAATTGTGCGTGGCTGTTTTCAAAGTGCGTATTTAGGATTTTATGCAGCGATTAAGCAAGCAGGGAAGGGCCTAATGAGTCAAGGGTTACGCTTGGTGCTGAAGGAAGCTTTTACCAATATGGAGCTACATCGCCTAGAAGCCAACATTCAGCCTGAAAATACTGCCTCACTCAATTTTGTGAAAAAAAATGGCTTTCGTAAAGAAGGGCTTTCAAAACGCTATTTAAAAATAAACCATGAATGGCGCGATCATGAACGTTGGGCAATTACGGTTGAGGATTGGCTATGAAATCGTATGATTTTACGCAAATAAAGCTAGTTGCAGCAACAAAAGATGATTTTCTCACCATTAAAAACATGACGCAATTTTATACCTATGAATTTAGCGCGGCAGTAGCAGATAATTTAAACTGGCCACTTAATGGTGACGGTAAATATTTTGAAATGCAAACGTTACCGCTTTATTGGCAAGAAAAAAACCGCTATCCCTTTATATTATATTATAAAAATGAAATTATGGGTTTTGTGCTTATCAATGTGCTGGGCAGTACTGCTGATGTTAATTGGAATATGGGCGAATTTTTTATTATCCGAAAATTTCAAAATAAAGGTATGGGTCGTATGGTGGCCAAACTTTGTTTTGAACAATTTCAGGGAGTATGGGAAGTGATGGTTATTCCTGCAAACCAAGCCGCATATCAATTTTGGAAAAAAGTTATTAGTGATTATACGCAGGGTGATTTCAGTGAATCAATAAAACCCATCGCCTATAAAACTAATGAAGATAGAATTGTATTTAAATTTGATACTGCTAAAAAGAACAAACAATGAATCGTACAAGATTAAAAGCAGTGCTGACAATAGTAGGCATTTTTTTTTCACTAGCAACCTTTGCCGCAGAATATCTCACCAGTAAAGATATAAAAGCACTTACGGCAACCCCAGCAGAGTATCGATTACCTTATGGCAAAGAAGCGCTGCAATTTGGCGATTTGCGGCTCCCTAAAGGAAAAGGACCATATCCCGTGGTGGTGGTTATTCATGGTGGCTGCTGGTTATCAAAATTTGTGGGTGCAAGTATTACCGCGCCCCTAGCAGAAAAGTTGACCCAAAAAGGCTATGCAACGTGGAATATTGATTACCGAGGTGTGGATACCGCTGGCGGAGGCTGGCCGGGAACTTTTCAAGATGTAGGTAATGCCATCGATTATTTAAGGAAAATTGCCCCCAAATACCATCTTGATTTAAAACACGTTGTCATTATTGGGCATTCTGCGGGTGGTCATCTAGCACTTTGGGCCGCGGCACGTCATAAATTACCTAGCGCTAGTGTAATTAATTCAAAAAACAGTCTTCGTATTCGTGGAGTCATTGATTTAGGCGGGCCGGGCTCTCTGCAAGCCTTTATTCCCATGGAGGAAGAGGTGTGTGGTGACAATCAAATTTTTGCAAGGCTTTTGGGTACTAACCCAGAGGTGATTAAAAAAAGATTAGCCCAAGTGTCTCCGGATGAATTGCTGCCATTTGGTGTAAAACAAATTCTCATTACCGGTGATAATGATGTGGCGGTACCTCCACAACTTGGAGAAGATTATGTTGAAATGGCACGTAATAAGGGTGATGAGGCAACCTTCATTCTGGTTAAAAATGCAGGTCATTTTGAAGTGATTGCACCAGATTCCATGGCATGGCCTTTAGTTGAGGCCGCTGTACATTCTTTGATGGAATAAAAGAATTATAACTTTGGCTTATCTGGCTTTGATGAAACATCACTGGGTGGTGCTGTTGCGGGCGCTTCATAAGCCGAGAGCAACCCTTTTCTCGCTTTAGAGCGCCGGGTAAAACGCTTTATTATTTCAACACTTTTCATCATATCTTTTACCGTAAAATTTTTACCATGCGCTGATGTTAATCCTCTAAATTTTAAGTCTTCAAAAGCAACACGCTTCCAGCTAGATTTGTTTTCTGCCAATTTAGTGATTCTTGCTTCAATTTTATTCTTATGGTGTTCTAAGACTTCACTCTGGTGATTTAGCTGACGGCGTTCTTCTATTTCAGTAACGCAGTTGCCTTTTTAAGTAATAATTCACGCTTTTCATTAATTCCAATTGCATGACGTAAAGCTTCACATTCATGATTCAAATCCTTAATTGCTCTTTGAGCATCAGACGTTAATTTGTAAAAATTAAAATTCCCTTCTGTGCCTAAAGCTTCAAATGTTTTTCTAAGAATATTAAATTCATAATTCCAAAATATACTGGAAGTTGCAATTTCCCCTTCAGGTAAAAATACATCAACATCTTGACCGTCAAAGCGCATTACATATTGTGTGGATAAGGCACTCCATAAAATAGTAAATAGGCTAAGATCTGTCACATAATCAGGACTGCTAGGTAAGGCGTAAGCAGGAAATAGTACTTCTGAAATATATTCTTCTTCTAATTTATCCATGATATAAGCGGATGGATGATCAAGTGTCATACTGGCGCCTAATTTATCTGCTCGTTCACTACCCAATGCCATCCAAAGATTAATTTTAGGTGCCGGTAGATTTTCTAATAAAGGTCTAAAAGCTTCATCTAATACATTTCTTAAATTTTCCACAGCATTTTGTTGTGCTCTTGTCCAGATAATTCTATTTTTCCCTTCATGGACAACGGTTGCTAAATGACCGACTTTCATTGGAACGCTTTTTTGATTTCTTGTATCAAAAATCTCCAATTTAGCAAGATAAACTGCGCTGACAAATTTGTTAAACATTTGAATAATTGTTTCTCTAGAGAGTGTACTATTGATTTCTTTGCAAGCAGTATAAAATTCATAGAATAAATCATAAAGCATATCTGTATTGATCAATTCCATCTCTCTTAAGCGCTCACTGTCAATCTTACGCTTAACAATATCTTCATTGACACCTGAATCACTAAGCATTTCTGCCTTTTTATTTGCGCGTGCCAGAGTAATTGCAGACAGTATCTCATTGATATTGGAATGTATAAGCTCCCGCAATTCTGCGT
>Ga0207075_1046_pt1 | contig 25290 bp, 15 predicted proteins | sample Alteio_BWMinHeat_64_FD_153587 | JGI IMG/M metagenome (GOLD analysis project Ga0207075, IMG submission 153587) | Enriched cells from forest soil in Barre Woods Harvard Forest LTER site, Petersham, Massachusetts, United States -... | ecosystem: Environmental > Terrestrial > Soil > Temperate forest >... | reverse complement strand
AGCCATATAGGCCCGCTTTAAATCGTTTTGTAAGGGCTCATAACTATCTTGCACCAAGTAAATTTTTTGGTCTGTTGCTGTCTGTAAAAATGCAGGGCCAACATGATATTTTTCCAGCGGCACTTTAATTTTATTATCGGTTGAGAGGACCCCGTTAATAATATTAGATAGCCCGGCATACCAACAAGATCGTAAGACGCGTAATAACGGTGTTAAGAGCTGTTCATCTTTACATGCAGGATCCAATTTATAGCATGCTCCGAGCGTCAACCCTTTACTGGTCTGAAATTTAATATCGCAACGGCCATCTGGAATGTCACCGTTGGGCTCAAGCAAATCACCATAATCACCCCAGAGTGTTTGTAAGTTTTCATTGTCTATACAATACGTAAAAAATTCTTGGAGCTTTTTTGATAACGCACATGCTCGAGATAGTGAAAACTGTTGGATATTAACAAACTGCTTTGAACGGCCATAAATACGTTCAAGTTTTTTTGATTCAGATGAAATCTTATTGCGCACCAATTCACGCATATGCTCACAATCACTCACCGAAAGTTGGGTGAGCGATTCTTTCAATAACGAAGTAACATGAGGCACCGAAAGACCGGTAATATCACCCTGCTGGCGCTCAACAATAAGTTTACATAATAAACCACGCATCGTCGTTTCAAGCGCTAATGATTCATGCATACGCTCTCGAATTCTTTTATTCACCATCGTATACAGTAACTCACCGCCACCCACAAAGTTTTTATACAAGCTGTGTGCAACATCAAACTGCGCATCAAGTAATGCCATCTGTTGAACTAAATAATTTACGCGAATATTTTCGCGTGAAGAACGCGGATACATGCTGGTAAAATCGACTAAGACAACGTTTTCTATCGAATTTTTCTTAAAATGGTTTATAAGATGCTGTGCAAATGATGCAAACGGCAACGGAAATCGAATGCCATCAAAAAAGAGCATCTGCTCTGACTCGATTGTTTTTAACCCATCAGATTTCACTTTGCTTAACGTCGTTAAACAGCGCACTTCATGCTGTCGTTGATAATGAAATAAATAGTGCTCGCCTTCAAAAATCACCGGGATCCATGGATTACTTTTTGTTTTTTTCAATAATACTAAATTTCGAGCAAACGCATGATTGGGTTTCGTTTTATCGCATAGTTCTGGCGCAAAATAACCTTGATTGGTAATCAGCTCGCCCGTATCATGAATGATCTTATCAAAAGACTCTTTTAATTCTTTACGATGCTCGTGCGCATATGCTGATACTTTTGCAAGAGCATCTTTTGAATACTCTGTCCGTGCATCAACAAAGACAAGCCCGTCCGGCTTGTAGGTAAAATGACTTACTTGAGCAGGAAGATCTGCAATAAAAACTTTGTCTTTAAATTGAAAAATTTCTGCCAGCTGTGATGACGAATTATCAACATGCTCAAATTGATCGATCGCATCGCCATGACGCATCCAATTTTTGATATTCCCCAGCGTGGTACTTTTCCCGACACCATCAACAAAGCTGCTAAAAATATAGACCGTATTTTTGTTGTTTATTGGCACAAGTTTCTGAGTAAACCGACGTACAAACGCCTGGGCATGTAATGTCGCACCTTTTTCTTGCTTGCTTGAAACTTCGATCGGATACGTAATATCCGGCCCCGTAAAATATTTTAATAAAGGTAACTTTGATCTGATAAGATACTTTGCATAATCAACTGAAAATAAGATATCCTGCGTGCCCGCGATCTGCTTGTTGCCAATTTTAAGCGCGTTCTTGTACATAACATCCCAAAATACTATCAAGTCTTCTAATACTTTACGAGAGTCACCTGCTTGTACTTTTTTCATAACAGACTCATACGCTTTATTCATGAGACGCAGCGCTTCTCCAAACGCATGTTCTTGAAAAATAATTGCACGATTATCAAAAATTGGAATCGTGTGGGCATCAATGTGTTCAAAAATGGCTGTTTCAAGATTGTCTGATGGCGCCAGCTGATTTACATCTTTGAATAAAAAACCGGTCATAAAGCCAAAACGGTTATGTAATTTAAGCGACCAGCCCCCCAAGTCCCTTAACACTTGCCTCGTCATTAATACGGGGGGCTTTGTAATTTGTATAATAACTGGGCACCGCATGTTCTTCATACCCTGAAACGATAATACGACCCAAAAGATTTAAGCCTTCTTTGTTCAATGTCGCTTCCAGCTCATCAAAGCTGTGTGCTGTTTTATGCAAAAGAAAGGGGTGGTACTCATGAACATAGCGACCTTCCGGGCTAAATTCGTAGTGCTGCAAAAAGCTATTGCCAAACTCTTGAAAATCAAAGTTTGGTCCAGATTTTGGTCCAGATATAGGTGCAGGTACAGATGCTTGGGCTTGTACTGATACGAAAGTCCTGATCAGAACGAGTACCCACACAAAAACTATATAATATTTATTTTTTTTATTCACAGTATTCTCACATCCAACATCAGATACGATCATCATGAACGATGACCATGCTTCTCATCGAATTTCTCTACGTCTTTAATCGTATCTTTATGCTTTAATAACGCCAAGAGGTCTTTTCCAGTCTTTGTTGCCTCTTGATAATCAACTTCATATGATGACCCACCCAATTTTTCAACAACATACTCGAGTTCCCGATAATATTTATTTGCCAGTGCATGATCTTGTAACAAAATTCCCTCGTTAAACAATTTAATAATATAATCACACATGAGGGCATAAAAACTGTATATAACGTCAGGATGCTGACGCACAATGTAATCAACAAACGGCAAGTTCCCCTTTAACCATTTTTTGCGCTCGTCAAGTGCAAACCCATCAAGATATGAATATTTGTTTTCGATAATAAGAATATTGTGATTTTGAAGATTAACATATGCTTTTTTTAAGAAACCATGAATCAAGACCAACTGGTCAAGAACAAACTCCCAGTAATGGGTAAATCGCACTATTTCTTCTTTATTTGCTACGTAAAAACGGGGATCGTCAGATAAAAGTTTAACAGAGTCATACAATCCAATAACAACGGCATCATAACTCATGCCGTCAATAAATTTCTCACGAATAACCATCGCCTTGGGAAAATATTTTGATAAATAGGCGTCGTAAAAAGTCCCCGACTTTGTTTCAAGGAGATTCACCGGTTGCTCTATAGTTTTGGTCTCTATTTTTGTTTCTATTGTTGGATCAGTTTTTGTTTCTTGTTGGATCTCTGATTTGGTTTCTGGTTGGGTCTCTAGGTTGATTTCTGGTATTTCAACCGTTTCAGCAACGTTATCGCCTGTTTTAACTTCAGCTATAATTTCTGGCGTCGTCTCAACAGTCCCAACAATCTCAATAGTCTCAACAGGTACCGGTTGCTCATTAGCATGTACACACGGTACCAATGCGAGCATCGCTAAGAAAATAACAAAAAAATTACTACGCTTTAGATGTCTGACCATACAAAACCGTCCCCGCAGCGCGAACTATCTGAAAAATATCGCGGCAATTTTTTTTCAATAACAGCATAAGTTTTTGCGCGTTTTGATCATCACGTATCACACCATGATCATCGATACAGAGTTCTAATTTCTCAGAGAAAAAGTTAATTGCTGCAATACAACGATACATCGAGCTTTCAAAAGCTGTACGTTGTTGTTCTTCAATTCCAGACTCATGTAAAGACTCCAGCACAAATGCAAACAATTTTTCAATAACAGTCACCCATGCAGCTTGGTCGGCAACCAGATCGCCACTAATATACGTTATACGATCAACAAATGCTTCGTCCCACAGACCAGAACTATTGTCAACACTTGCATGAGAAGAATTATCAGCTGGCTGCACAGACTCTATCAGCGTGTTTCCAAAAATTTTGACCTGAGATTTCATGAGTTCTTGCAAAAGAGCATACTCATTCGCATCCATAGGCTGAAACCATTCTTTGTATTTTTCTTTGAACAAGTGTGAAAATAAATCCATATGATTAAGCACAAAAGCTGTAACAAATGAAGCGAATGCTAGCCCAAGCCCTTGACGAACGCCATTATCAATACTGCCCCACAATGTACGCTTATACCGACGGAGTTCAAGTTCTTCTTCATATAACGTCAATCGGGCTGTATTATAAAGCTCTCCAGCTTTGCTTTTTGATAATTTTTTGACATCTTTACTATGATCACCAGCTGGTGCATTTTGAACAAGCAACCAATTAATAAACAAAATAACGCCACCAGTCGCCGCAGCCCCTGCAGAACAGTATAACAAGCGCTGACGCCACTTTTGATTGCTAAAAAGTCGTTTGTATAATTTTCTTTGAGCGTCAAAGCGTTCTTTTGTGATGCGTAATAATACTGGCTTTGATACTTTATGTTCGCTAACAGTATTCACAGGATCAGCAGACAGCTTAAATCCTGAAAAGCCTGTAATAACACAGCATAATACAAGACCTACTAAATATTTTCGCATATCACATATCCCTAACATACCGTTAATCCCCCTAACTATACGTTATTTTTTAGACCTATTTTCAGCCGTTATTTCCACATCGACCCTGGAAAATCCTCTTCTCGATCAGTATCTCGTCCATACTTTGAGTGAGCAAGCTTACTCTTCTGAGCTTGTGCACGACCCGCTTGCGAAGACGCGCCATTGCGCTCGCTACTCGAATACGACTTTGGCGTCACAAGATCGGTAAGATGTTTGAACAATCGTTGAAGGTTCTTTCGTAATGCCTCAACAATCGAACGATTTGAATCAAACGAAGCGTCAAGTTCTTTGATGGTCTTTGCTTTTTCTAATAAATTTCTAAATTTGAGCAATCGTTTTTGAATCTGATTTGCAAAATGAACAATAGGATCGTCTTCTGTATAATAATCTTTTCGTTCTTCGATATCATGAATAATACTATCGAATATTTCGATATCCCCTGCGACTAAGTCTCGCCACCCACTGTTTGCTTCTTCCGCCGGCTGGTCAGCATCAAACTGACGTAATGATTTGTCGTGGCCACGGGAGCTCTCTTTAAGATAATCTTTTAAAATTAGCTCAATATCTCCCAAGCTGCCCAATATAAGTTCCTCCCAACCGGTAATAAGTGTTATATCTAATGGTTTTTTTGAATTATGAAACAAAGTTATGTTTAACTCGTTATATCCATTGACCATGGAATCGGCAACAAAATCCCATGTCCCACCAAGGACGTGCTCCATGGTTCCCTGTGCTCTTTTACTAATAACATCACCAAATGCCTGGGCTGTTCGCGCCGTAATACCCTTCCAAACACCGTCACCAACCCCATCAATGTCACTATCCCCTAAATGTTTGCCAGCTATACCGTCAGCAACAATACGCCCAAGAGCGTTACCAGGAGTAAATAGAGAGTCAAGGGCCCGATTTGCAGCGGCAAATTGGTTTTTGAGACGAATCAATTGTTCCTTAGTCAGAGGAACACCGTTAGCATCTTTTTTAGTGTTAATTTTGATCGCAAGATCATTGATTCTTCTGTCGTAAGCCTTTCTTTTTTGCTCCAAACGAGTTACACCATCGTAAACTACGATTTCTCGTCGATCTTCATCACTCTCAGCATCTCCCGATCTCATCTGACCAAAAACAACGCTAGAACTACCGAGCACACACAATACTGTTAGCACAACCAATTTTTTAAGCATATTCTCACAAAGTTTCATAATTAATCTTTCCTGCAAATGGAGAATTTGAGAGACGCACCCTTCGAGACGCTGTGCTCTTACGAGCTCCGCTCCTCAGGGCGAGCGCCTTACCCACTCTAGAAAACAGAGTATAGTTAAAGAAACGTTATGGGATTATAACAAGAGAGCGCTTTATTGCAAGCAAAAAAAGGCGGCCAGACAACAAAAAAGCTGTCAAACCGCCTTTAAACATTAAAAATTTACAAGTATTTTATAACGTATTTTTCAAATAGTTACCGGTGATACTCTTTTTGCACGCTGCAACCTGCTCAGGCGTCCCCTGGGCGACAATAAAGCCCCCTTGGTCGCCACCTTCAGGCCCAACGTCAATAAGATAATCGACTGACTTTAAAACATCCAAGTTATGTTCGATAACTAAAACAGAGTTTCCGCGATCGACAAGTTTTTGTAAAACTAAGAGTAATTTTTCGACGTCAGCGCTATGCAACCCCGTTGTTGGTTCGTCTAAAATATACATCGTATTACGATCGCGTTTAGCGAGTTCGTTAACCAATTTGATACGTTGCGCTTCACCGCCTGAAAACGTTGTCGAAGCTTGGCCTAACTTAATATAATCAAGCCCCACTTCACAGAGTAAATCTAAGCGCTTTTTTATCCGTGGAAAAGTCTGGAAAAACTCTTGGGCTTCAAGTACCGACATATTTAATACATCAGCAATATGTTTATTGCGATATTTGATTTCAAGCGTCTGTTTATTGTAACGCTGGCCGTTACAGGTTTTACACACAACATAGACGTCTTCTAAAAAGTGCATCGATACTTTAATCGTCCCATCACCGCTACACTCAAAACAACGGCCGTCAGCAACGTTAAAGCTAAAGCGACCACAAGCGTACCCACGCGCATTGCTCTCGGGCAATCCGGCGTATAAGTTTCTAATTTCATCAAATATACCCAGATACGTAGCAGGATTTGATCGTGGCGTTCTGCCAATCGGACTTTGATCAACCAACACGACATTTTTAATAAGATCTAAGCCAGCGATCTCTTCAAAGTTTGAACCTATCGAATATCCAGAGGCAAAATGCTGTTTTAAAGCAGGAGCAAGCGTTTGCATTACCAAGCTACTTTTTCCTGAGCCAGAAACACCCGACACTGCAGCAAAGACCCCCAATGGAAATTGGGCATCGACGTTTTTTAAATTATTGGCATGCGCGCCCTTTAATGTCAAAAATCCGGTTGGCTTTCGACGAAGTTCCGGAACTTTAATAATTTTGGTACCGGCAAGATATGCACCGGTTAACGACCGTGGGTTTTTGGCAACTTGGTCAGGCGTCCCAAATGCCGTTACGGTCCCACCTAAGATACCTGCTGCAGGACCCATATCAATCAAATAATCAGATTCTCTAATCGTGTCCATATCGTGTTCAACAACGACAACAGTATTACCCTGATCGCGTAACAATTTTAACGTCGCAATAAGGCGATCATTATCACGTTGGTGTAATCCAATACTCGGCTCGTCAAGAATATATAACACCCCACTGAGCGCCGAGCCTATTTGTGTTGCTAAACGAATACGCTGCCCCTCGCCACCCGATAACGTCCGTGCGGTTCGTGATAACGTCAAATATGAAAGTCCTACGTTATCTAAAAACGTTAATCTACTAATAATTTCTCGCAATAACGGTTCGGCGATCTCTTTTTGTTCGTTTTCTAATGCAAGCGTTTTACAAAAGTTTAAAAGTTTATCGATCGACATCGAACAGAAATCATGAATATTTTTATCAAGAATTTTAACGGCTAACGCCTCGTCTTTTAAACGTTTGCCATCACAGTACGTACAAGCCTGCTCACGACGGTCTAGATTCATGTAATACGAACGACTACCTTCTTCATCTCCTGAACTCGTACTGCCATACTCAATGGTAAAACCAAGGCCATGACAATGCGCGCACGCACCTAACGGCGAATTAAACGAAAAAATTCTTGGTTCAAGCTCCGGAAAAGATTTAACACATGGCAAGCATATTCTTTTTGACGAATAGATCTGTTCTTTTTTATTCCCGTCTTTATTCTGATCAATAACACTACACAAGCCTGCGTTCAAGCTAAACGCTTTCTCAATCGCCTCTTGAAGACGTGTCGATTCAGCCTGAACAACCTCAATTTTATCAACCAAAATACTAATCGTATGCTTATTATTTTTAACTAACTTAAGATTCTCGATATCGTTTATATCTTTAAATCGATAATCAACACCGTCTATAACAAATCTATGAAACCCTTGCTCAAAAAATCGGGTTAACTCGTTTTTGAACTCACCCTTTTTTTGTACCGCAATCGGTGCAGCAATGCCAATCAGCTGTTTTTCAAATTTTTGTAATACCATCTTAGTAATACGCTCTGGCGACTCTGCATGAATAATCACGCCACAGGATGGACAATGCGGAGTCCCTGCACGGGCAAAGAGCACGCGAAGATAATCATAAATTTCGGTAATCGTACCAACGGTAGACCTTGGGTTATACCCAACGGTTTTTTGGTCGATAGCAATCGCCGGACATAAACCGTCGATACGTTCGACATCTGGCCGCTTGGAAATACCCAAAAACTGCCGTGCATACGACGATAACGACTCAACGTAACGTCGTTGACCTTCAGCATATAATGTATCAAGCGCCAACGAACTTTTGCCCGAGCCTGATGGCCCCGTAATCACCACAAGTTTTTCTTTTGGAATATCAACAGAAACCGACTTTAAATTGTGCTCTTTGGCACCTTTAATACGTATAATATTTTTTTCCATAATCTTTAACCCCCAAAAACCAACGGTTTACGATAAAAAAACTCTATAAAATTATATCTCTGTAATTATTTCTCCAGATATTAGTAAACCGTAGCATGTTTTTTTCAAAATGTCACCAAAGACCCGTAGAAATGGCTTTTTTGACGTTTTTTCACATTATTTTAACTATTTCAGAACATCTAACCCAAATTCTATCGTTTTTATAGTTTTAACTTGTGTTAAATACTTGAAAATTATTCACGTATGCCCGAGGAATATCTCCTGGGACAATGGGTGCCGAAAAAATAAACTTTTACGAATGTTACGCGAAAAACGAAGATCTCTCGACAAGAGACAAGAATAGAATCAAAAAAAGCTACCTGCTTTTTAATCACAAATTGTTGACTTTGGTCGATATTACTTTGCATGGTAGAAAAAAAATATGGCTACGAATTATTCAGAACCCTTTAGAAGAGTACATAATGTCACTAAAACAATACCATCACACAGAATTCTTCTTATTTATTATAGCTATCATAGGCTCCTGCACAGCCATTATTTCGACTGCACAAACGCAAGAACAGTTCAATAACATCGAAATAACGACGATTTCACCCGTCGCGCAAGCACATGTCAAAACGATTAAACCAGTAAAATTTGAAGATTCAAGTCTTGCAAATCTTGTTGCAGAACAAACAGATAAAACACAGAAGAAAAACAAAAGAATATCTGTAGCACAGGACAAGACACAAGACGCAGGATCTGGAAAAAAAGTTCAAGCAAAAGATATCAAGCATGCCCTCAATCCCGAACTAATCCCAGTAAAAACTATTGGCAACAAATCTGAAATAGAAATTTGTTCTTCATTACCGCTTACCGGAGATGGTGCCCAACTCGGCAAACAGATTAATGACGGCATGAATTTATTTTTTAATACACTGAAAAAAAAGAAAGATATTACACGACTTGTAAAATTATATGTACTTGATGATCAATCAGATTTTATTATCGGTAAAACAAATTTGACAAAGTTAATACAACAATCACCTGTAGTATTAAATGCGTATGGGACCGATGTTTTGCTCTCTAAGGGGAAAAAATTGGTTGAAGCAAAAAAAATGGCTGCTATTTTTCCCATCGAGGGACTTGATGTATTACGTAAATCGACATACTCACAGATGATTTATTTGCGAGCGTCACATGAAGACGAATTAAGAGCACTTGTCCAGCACGCAATAACCGATCTGAATCATAAAAAATTTGCCGTTTTTTACGAAGCAAGCGATTGGGGCGAAGCGGTGCTCCAATCGCTTAAAAAAATTCTTGAGACGCATGATCTTAAACTTTTGGCCGAAGGCTCTTATCCTCAGGGGACGGTCAATGTTTCTGATGCTGTCAGCAAAATTTCAAAAGCGTCACCTAACGCCGTTTTCTGTATCGCTCAATCACGTGCAGCATATAATTTTATTCTCAAAGCTATTGATGCGGGCATGTATAAAAGCATTTTTTTAGGATTAAGTAATCTGCTGTCAATCCAACAAAATATTCAAAAATCTTTGGGCATTAAACTTATCACATCATCGGTGTTGCCTGACCCACAAAAAAGTGCACTCCCCCTGGCTAAACAGTATCGAGAAGATATGAAAAAATATCTTCCAAATCGACAGCTTTCGCCCTATTCATTTGAAGGTTATATCAGTGCACTCTTGTTTTATGAGGGCATTAAAAGCATATCCCCACCATTTTCTATAAAAAAGCTTATATCAGCCCTTGAAGGCGTTACCAATATACAAGGACTTCAGCTCTCATTTGATCAGACCACACGAACATTAGGTCATCGGATTTGGATTAATGACGGTAGTGGAAAAGAATGGGTTCTGGCTAACCAACAAGAGTCCCTGGAAGTACCCAGCGAAAATAAAATGGTTAAATAGCTCATGAAAAAAACAATAAAAAAAACAATACTCGATAAAATCAAAGTTTTATTTAACATCAATAATCCCAAAATCAAATTGGGTATTATTTTTATACTTATTATCTACATCATGGGTGTTATAAAATTTTCATTGCTCTATTTTAATACCACCGATCAAATCCCTAAAATCCAAGCTATCAATACCGAGGTTATTAAAAAGCTTGGCGCCTTTACTGCAAAGGTAAAAATTGGACTTTTACTGAAACAATTCCCCTCATTTGATATTACGCGAAATCTTTTTACCATCGATTCAGTTATCTGGTTTGAGTTCAATGCTGATGAAATTATGCTCGAAACAATCGAACGTTTTTCAATTGATCAGGGCAGCATTAAATATCGATCTCCGGCTGATATTAAAATCATTGACAACAAAATTTTGGCAAAATATAACGTGTTATTCGAACTAAAAACCGATTTACAGTTCCATAAATTTCCGTTTGAAGATCATCGACTTGCAATCGTTATATCAAATACCTTTGTAAGCCCTGAAGAAATGTATTATGTCGTTGATAACACGTCATTCCAACTTCAGCCCGATATTTTTCCTGCCAGCTGGAAAGTCGTCGATACAAACGTTGACGCGGGTTTTCTCGATCTTAACCTTGATAAACAAGACACATCAAAACAATATGCTAATCCTAAAACGTTATTTATTATTAATCTTGCAAAAGCAAGTATCAAACAACTCATGATTATTTTTATCCCGCTTTTTTCTGCATCATGTTTTTCGCTCTTATCATTTGCCATGAATATCACTAATCCCATTGGACGTTTTACCCTGGCTATCAGTGGTTTTACAGCCCTTTTGGGTTATCGTTTTGTTATTGAACAGGTCATGCCTAAAGTGAGCTACTTTACAACGACGGATGAAATTTATCTTTTTTTACTGATTTTTTCATTTATTTGTTTTCTCTTTCAACTCATGTTCACACGGCACGATCGATTTCGGTCAGTAAAAAATACCCCGCAAGGGCCCCAAGTATTTGAAGGCGATGACCCTGTTTGGTTTGAGCGACTCAACAGTATTTTCTTTTTAATCATGGCATTAGTCCTGGCAAGCGGCATTAGTTATATTATTTTGAAATGAGGCTTTGATAAAGCAGGGGTTTAGTTAACATGAAGACACATAAAAAAGCTCATGGGTTGAGCATAGGGTCGATTATTAAAATAATCGGACTTACGCTTGCTGGCTGCCTCGCTATTATCGTTATTTTTTTGCTCGTCACCCCCTACCCATCATATTCTGACTGTTTTCGTACGCTTCAAGAAGTCGAAATATATGCAAAAAATAGTACTGAACTTATCCCCATGGATAATAATAACACCCTCAAACCAGAGTTTAATAACTATTATAAAAAATTTACTCAAACCTACAGCAAAACAGCCTACGAAAAATTTGTATGGCTCGGGAGCAAAATTGGTTTAAAAAAGCAGCCCCTCTGGTCGATCTCTGCATTTAAAACATTACTTGAACGGGCAACTAAAGCACACGTAGAAAAAGGCTTCCAGGGAACCGTTATTGCAAAAATTGAAGGGACCGAAAACAGCAAATTTGTTGTCTTTGGCAATATTCAAGGCGCTCTGCATTCGCTTACTCGCGATCTTGATAAACTCAAAGAACTTGGCATTATTGACACGAATTTCAAAATTATTCAGCCCAACCATTATATTATATTTAATGGCGACGTTATCGATCGATCGCCCTACACACTCGAGTCATTAACAGTTATTCTTAAACTCATTGTAACAAACCCCGAACATGTTGTGTATATTCGCGGCCACCACGAAGAAGGCAATTACTGGCAAGAACATACATTAAAAACAGAGCTTCTCATCCGCGCTTCTGTAGTTTCTAAAACGTCAATTCCCTTGGAAAAAGAAGTTAATGCTTTTTTTGCGACGCTACCATTGGCTTTATATATCTCGATGCCACCAAATAATTCACAAGATTTTGTTCGCATAAGCCGCTTTGGATTTGGCGAAGAGCCTCACCTCGAAGAATCGAAATATACCCAATTTTTGCAAAAGAAAAGCCAGGAACCCTTGGCATCATTTGTCATCAAAGATCAATCGACTGAAGACGCTGAGGCAGAAGAAAAAATAAAAATTAGAGTGCTTATTAAAGCAGAAAAAAAGCGTCAAGAATTTCAAGCGATGGAAGGGTTACGTCTTTTGCCACCTGACAAAGGAATAACATCATGGAACGTTTTATCCTGTCCAACCGTTGTGTATGGAACCGTGCTTAAATTTTTCAATGATGCATTTGTGGTTATTACCCCAGGGAAAACAATTGAAGACTGGGATATTACGTTGTTTGCACGAGACCGACGTGAAAACCAACCGTTTTTTACAAAAAGTTACAACTTTGTTGAAGGAACAAAAGACGGCAAGCCCGCGAAAAAAGAGGGCGAAAAGGGCGAGAAAGAAAAATCTATAGACAAAAAAGAGTCTAAAAAATCACACGAGAAATCTGAGAAAAAAGAAAAGAATGAAAAGAAAGAGAAAAAACCAAAAAAAGAGCCCGTGAAAGAAGAAACAGACAAAGAAATAACAGAAGAAAAACCTGAAAAACCTGAAAAAATAGAAAAAGAAAAGCCTGAAAAAGAAGAGAAACCTAAAGCTGAGAAAGTTAAAGAAGAGAAACCAACAGAAGAGAACGAAGAGGCGGTTAAAAAAGCAGCTCAAGAAGTAATTAAAGAAACGCCAGACGAAGCTGTAAAAAAACCGGTGTCTGAAAAACAGGTCCCCGAAAAAACTACGCCTGAAAAAGAAACCGTACCTCAGGCGCAACTTCAAACAACGGTACTACCGCCACACAAGCAACCTGTTCAACAACCACAGCAACACCAAATACCGATCATGATTATAACGCCACCAAATGTCATTGTGCAGCAGGTAACAATCCCAGAGCAAGACGCTGTTCAAGAACAAACACACGAACCAGTTCAAGAACAAAAAATGCAACCGATTACTTCTCAAAATATAACAATTGTCCCTGGGCCTGCGCAAAAATCTGTTATTCAACAACCGGTCGTACAAAAGCAGCCAGATCCAAGAGCACCAGTAACCTCTCCAATAACGACGGTACCCGTTACGCAACAGGCAGCACCTCAACAAAATATACCCCAAATATTACCCGAGCAACCTGGACAGATAGCAATCAATAAATCTGTTGCTTTTTCTGCGGCACCAGGCGTGATCTATGTCCAAGAAGATCCTCAGCAAAATATCGCAGCTGATACCGCACAACAGTTTGCTCAACAACTTCTCAATCAATCAACCGACATACTATTATTACAAGAACCACCCATCGAACAAATGCCTATAGATGTTGAAACCTCGCCGTTTTATCGCTAAAAAAACTAAGGAGCCTATGTATGAAGAAAAATTTTCAATTATTTTTACTGAGTTTGTGCATCACATCATGTATGTATGCAGATGATGTTGGGGAACGCCCTGAAAATAGCATAGAAAATCCTGATATACACATACTAGAAAAGAAACTTGAGCGGGCTGAAAATATCGAAGCAAATACCGAGGAACAGACCGAAAAAAGCGAAGCTCCAGAACTTTTCGATGTTCCTGATACTGAAGGTGACATTTATAGTATAAAAACAATCAAAAAAGAAGCCCCTGAAAAATATGATAAATCATGGCTTGGCAAGATCCGTTTAAAATCAAAAGATATAAATATGTATTTTGGTGGCATGCTGCGCGATGAATACTTTTTGTATAATCGCGTTAACACACTGCGGACTGATTTTAACGATTCAAACGATTTTTTTAGACATAAGCTGAGTCTTGACTGGTCTATGTTGCAGGGGGAAAAACGATACGGCAAACCGGCAACCGAAGCATTTGTACGCCTTAGTAACTATATTTATTGGCAAAACAATAATGCGTACATGCCCATGGTTATCGATGATCTACGTTCAAATGACATGAATCTAAGTCTTGCAAAAAATGTCTCGGTCCGAACGCTCATGCCTCTAATATTTACCGAACAAGCATGGCTGAAAATCAACCTTGATGCGTTTGCACCAACATTCAATAAAAATCCAACGTTCATTAAAGCGGGGTTATTTGACTATATCGTTGGTCGAGGCATAACGCTTGGATACCACGCAGATCTTGCGGTTGAAGCGCTTGGCTGGCCTGGCGAAGGCGGCTTTACGCGATTTCCTTACATGCCACCTGGGCTCTTATTGCGTACACAGCCTATTGAAAATTTAACTATTGATTTGTATTTTTCTAAATGGCGTGAGGTCAGCGCAACGATTGAAGATACAACTGCGCCAACACGTAAAAACCGCCTCTTTGGACCTAGACCAGAGCGCGGCAAGGGTAAAGATCGCGATGTATGGGTTATCAAAGCCGATTACAAGCACGAAAATGAAGAAGGTGTCTGGCTTGCTGAACCATACTGGGTTCGTTGTGATGCACCCGAACAACAAATAGAATTTGACGCCGATGCCAGTGCGCACTTGAATACACTCGGTATCATGGTTGATGTCAGTCATAAAAACTTTAAAATTAACGTCGAAGTTGCCGGACAATTTGGCGAACAACGGGTACATGGCATCGATCGTAATGAAATAAAACTTAATAGCAAAGGCCAACCGGTTTTAAGCCATGTTGTTTTTGGAAACAACTTTGAGACAAATACATATCCTCCTAATATCTCCCGTACACAGGTCCCGGTCAGAAGCATTCAACAAAATTCAGGTAATAATCCGGTTATAACAACAGATATCACCAATAATATAGACTTTATTGTTAACCAACCGATCAATCGATGCCCTATAGAACAGGGTCAAGCAATCAGGGATCCCAATACTCAAGAGATTTTATCAATTGACCCTGACACAGGACGCAATAATAGCTTTCTTGGTCAGCCTATTTATAACTCAAACGCCTTTGGGAACAAACGGTTTAGATGTCCTTATAAACTTGATTATAGTGGTTTCATGGCCCTTGCTGACCTCAGTTATGAATTTGACGACTTACCACTCAAACTCGCTGGAGCACTTGGACATATCGGTGGTGATGAATACCCATATAACCAAGAATTCAACAAAAAATTTCGTGGCTTTACTCCTCTGCGTACATGGTACAAAGGACTGTCTGTTGAAAATATTCTTATCTTCGATCGTTTAGTTATCCCACGCCCCATGAATATTTCGTATAAAAACTTATATGCTTTTAATAACCTTAAAAATATTAGTGATTTACAGTATGTCGGCTTAGGGCTCACGTGGTTTCCTATGAAAGACCGTAGAAAATTATCGTGTACGTCAGATACCATGTTCTTCTGGAAAGCTGCTGAAATCCCAAAATGGAACAAATGTGGCAAGCATCCTGACCCTGCAATTGAAGCACAAATTGCGCTTGATAGAAAACTTCTTGGATTTGAAGGCTGGGAGAGCACACAAAAAGCACATCGCATGATCGGTATTGAAACTGACATTAAAGTTCTTTATAAACTGCTTGAACAGTGCACAATTTTGGCAAAAGCTGCACTCTTTTTCCCGGGCAAATTATATGAAGACTTAGATGGCCAACCAAATATCGTAACCCGACGCATTGACGCTTGTGGTCGCAGTCACTACGAAAGCTTAGGCAGTGATACGGCATTTGCTTTTATTATAGGCTTTGATTATCAATTCTAAAAAAATATGCGCTAGAATTTGTATGAAAAAAAGCAGGTCGCATAAATTATGCGACCTGCTTTTTTGTTTTTACTCAATCACCAACGCATCTTTTTTCATATCAACCGTAAACGATTTTTGCTCAGAATTTTGTAAAATCTTCACAGCTAATGGACTGACCAGATACTGTTGAATCGCTCGCTTTAATGGGCGAGCACCAAATTCGGGCTCATACCCAAGCTCAGCAAGTTTTGCAATCGCTTTATCAGTAACTTCGAGTTTAATATTTTTTTCTTTAAGTACTCGTTGCTCTAAAAGATTTAATTGAACTCGCACGATACCTGCAATATCTTTCGTACTTAATGACTTAAAGTATACAATCTCATCGATACGATTTAAAAATTCTGGTCTAAAATGTTTATGTAATAATTTGTCAATCTCAGCCTGAATTTTAGACGTAATATCTTTTGCTTCCAAAATTAAGTGTGAACCAATATTTGACGTCATAATAATAATACAGTTTTTAAACGAAACCGTTCGACCCTGCGAGTCTGTCAGATGCCCCTCGTCAAAGATTTGTAAGAAAATATTAAAAACATCGGGGTGCGCTTTTTCGACTTCGTCAAATAAGACAACACTGTATGGATGTTTACGTACTGCCTCTGTTAACTGACCACCTTCTTCATAGCCAACATAACCAGGCGGCGCGCCAATCAAACGAGCGACAGCGTGTTTTTCCATGTATTCTGACATGTCGATGCGAACCATTTTGTGTTCGTCGTTAAATAAATAATCAGCAAGCGTTTTGGCTACTTCAGTTTTTCCCACACCGGTAGGACCTAGGAACAAAAAAGATCCTATTGGTTTATTGGGGTCAGCAATACCGGCTCGATGCACACGAATCGTATTAGCAATTTTTGAGATCGCTTCATCTTGACCAATAACCCGTCCGTGTAATTCAGACTCCATATTAATTAACTTCTGGCTCTCGTCTTCTTTTAATTTTTCAACCGGGATCTTAATCCAACGAGCAAGAACTGCCGCGATATCGTCTTCGTCCACTTCTTCCTTGATCAAGTGTTGCTTTAAGTTTTTTAACGAATTTTGCGCACCATCAAGCTTTTTTTCTAGCTCTGCCAGTTTGCCGTACTTGATCATCGACGCTTTTGAGTAATCACCCGCACGCTCGGCTTGAGCAAACGCAACTTTTTCTTGATCGATCTGCGCTTTGATCTTTTGCATCTCTTCTAATGGCTTACGTTCAGCCTGCCACTGTTCAAGCAAGATTCGATTTTCTTCTTTTAAATTACTTAACTCTTTTTCAAGCTCTTTAAGTCGTGCTTTAGAAGCATCATCTTTTTCTTTACCCAGCGCAATTTTTTCGATTTCCAGTTGTCGCAACTTGCGCTCAAGCTTATCAATCGCTTCAGGCTTTGAATCGATCGCCATTTTAATCATCGATGCAGCTTCGTCAATTAAATCGATCGCTTTATCGGGCAAAAATCTGTCTGGGATCATACGTGACGACAAATTAACTGCTTTAACAAGCGCCTGATCTTTGATGCGAATCCCATGATGTAACTCATACCGTTCTTTTAGTCCCCGTAAAATCGAAATCGCATCTTCGACCGATGGCTCTTCGACTAAAACTTTTTGAAACCTGCGTTCAAGCGCTGCATCTTTTTCGATATATTTTTTATACTCAGCACCGGTTGTCGCGCCGATACAATGCAAAATCCCACGGGCAAGCGCAGGCTTAAGTAAATTCGATGCGTCCATACCACCACCGGTAGCACCAGCGCCAACAAGCATGTGAAGTTCGTCGATAAATAAGATAATACCATCACCGGGCTCTTCAGAAGCTTTCTCAATCGCCCCTAAAATCGCTTTTAAACGCTCTTCGAACTCGCCACGGTATTTTGTTCCGGCAATTAACGATCCAAGGTCTAATGACAAAATTCTGCGATTTCTGAGTGTTTCAGGAACATCATTATCAATAATGCGTTGAGCGATCCCTTCGACGATTGCTGTTTTACCAACCCCGGGGTCGCCAACAAGCACCGGATTATTTTTGGTTCTACGAGATAAAATTTGTACAACACGTCGAATCTCTTCGTTACGCCCAATAACAGGATCAAGCTTGCCTTCTTTGGCCAGCTTGGTTAAATCTTGACAATATTTTTCTAAAACTTGATATGAACTTTCAGAATTCTGGCTTTTCACCGACTGCCCCCCTCGTATTTTTTTTACCCACGCCAACAGATCGTTATATTTGACATGTTGTTTTAAAAACTGTGTAACACGTGCTGGTAACGTTACCGTTTTCGCAAGAACCAATAAACATACATCTAAACTGATAAAGTCATCACCAAGATTTTTTGCTTCAGCCTGACACTCGCCCAAAAAAGCCTGTAATGACGAATCGGGTCCCACCGTTCCACCTTGTACTTTGGGTAGCCCATTAAGCAGCTCATGCACAAGATTTTCAAGCCCAGGAACATCTGTTCCTAAAGCTTTAAAGCCTGACAAACAAAAATCGTTTTGTAACGTCACAGCAAGAATATGTAACGGCTGCAAGCTTGCATGCTGTTCTTGCGTTGCGAGAGAAAAAGCTTCTTGCAAAAGCTCGCTAAATGCATTTGTAAATTTTTCTGAATTCACCAGTCACTCCTTAACAAAAGTTCAGACCATTTGTTTTGAGTATACCCAAGATATAAACTCTTTTTTAAGTATATGGGTTATTCTCAGGCGTCATCCCCGGCTTGACCGGGGATCCAACTCCGATAATTTTTCCACCTGTTTCCTGAGTGGGTCTAAAACAGTTTCACGAATATGTTTCAACCTTGTTGGAGGCTTTTTGAGAACCTTTTTTATGCATGTTACTACGTCTGTGCCATTCATCATATGTTTTTCAGGATGAGGGCAGGTCTTAAGAAGCATTGGAATTTTTTTCCAGGCATCCTCCTGAAGAAGAGGCGTGTTATCTCTCCCGGCCGAAGCAAACAAAATCAATACATAATATGGTAAACAACAATCACTCTTACCACAATTACCGAATGGCTGTAGGCGCGCTTCGATCAATCCCAAGTTAATGGCATGTTCAATCGATCTGATAGCTGCTGCCCGACCAAGATCATCAAACTTTCTAGACGGCTTAACTATTGTCGTTATAAGTTTCTGAACATACTCTGGATCACCACCGCAAGCAATAAGCGCTTGAATCTTTTTATATTTATTCGGCTTGCCCTTAGCTCTCTTATTATCTTTGTAGGCTCCAGCATGCGCTATAACATCTTCAACCGCTTGCAACAACTCCGTATTATAAGCCGATGACACCCGAATATCTCGTGTTGCAAATCGAGTCTTCTTAAATCCTCTCCATGGGTTTTTGTCCCGTTTTTTGTGCGCACTGCTTGGCTCAACCTCAATGTCAGATCGACGAACACATCGCACCGTCTCCGATACAATAACCTTGCCATCGACGTTTTCTGTAAGTCTCAAAATATCTTGATCAAGCCCTTCACGCTCACAAAAGATTTTCTCATCTTCGCCAGCAATACGAGCATCAAAGAGCGCTACTTGATACATATCGCGTAAAAAAATCGCTCTGTTAAACCGAGTATTTAATACCTGTTTGAGTTTATTATACGCAGGAACAAGTACTGGATCTTTTTCCTGAAATAAAATATCACTCAGAATAATGGTTAACGGCACGCCGTCCATATAGTGTTCACGGGGGTCATTACAAAAGGCCAAAAGATCTGGCAATAGTGTTGCTATATCAATTTTATCGGGTAATTTTACATAATCATGCGGCGCTGTAAGTTGATTGACGTACTCACCTAGAAAACAATTTTTTTTCCCGCAAGAACCAAACGGAATAACACGACTTTTAATCAAGCCGCAATTCATCCAATATTTTATTGTTTTCCATTGAGCGTCTCTTGTTTTTTTGAGTGTATTAATCTCACGATTAATAAAAACAAATGCTGGGTCGGCCCCCTTGATAATTAATGCGACAAATTCTTGATGTAACGTATATCCAGCACCCGCATCGCCCCTCAGTATTTTTAAAATTATTTCGCATAATTTTTCATTGAGCCTCTCTAATTCTTTATGCCGCTCTTTGAGTGCTACAGGATCTTTTTTGACAAGATTTTTAAGTTCTTGTGCATCAACAGCATCTTTGACAGGCAAGACAACAAGCCATGGGTGTGGGTATTCGGTAGGCACTCCAACAGCAGGAGCGCTCAAAGAATCACTATCCTTCAATTGTTGTGCACCAAGTCCAGCAGACTCTGTCATGCAAAGTCCATTTTGCCCAACCGTCATCCATAACAACAACATCAATAAATTTTTAAATCTTTTCATCAAGACCTCTTCAAAAATATTACTCTTCGATGAGCATAAAATACTAAATACCGTTCGTCTTTATAGCAAATTTTGTTATATCAAACAACTTCTTAATCGTTTTACATTACTGTATAAAAAATAAGAACCCCTGATATCGATTAAAATATCAGGGGCTTACAACAACATTACGCTATAATTATTTTATGCCGCTCCAAAAGCTTTATCGACAAATTCTTGTAATTCAAACCCAAGATCATCTCTATCTTTAAACATGCGGTGAAAACAAACGCCTTGGTCTATTCCAATCTGTAAACAACCTACCCGTACAGGAGTTGTTCCATCCAAAGAACGTACTTGAACCGCAAAGTTTTTAATCACGATTGGTCTATCAAAAACCGCCGGATCGGTAAGATCAACGTCGTTAATATCGACAATCATGCAAGAAAGATTATTCCAAAAAAAAATGTGTATAAACAGTATAAGAATTTTTTTCATCGTAGCACTCTTGTATTAAACAAAACACATATTAAACAAAACACAACTTTTGCTATATAAAGCGTGCATCTTACATAAAAAACTCAATCTATTTTATTTATTTAGCACGAATTCGCATTATTGATACTAAAAATAAACAAGCGGTCAAAAAAAGAATCGCCGGGTTTTCGCCGGCGATTCTTAAATTCATATACAAAATCTAGAAATTTAATAACAAAACCAAGCTACATGGTTCTGCAAATTTCTCCCATTGTTGGCGCAAACAGCCTGCTATTTTGCTCTTGCCAATAAGAGTCTAAAGCAATCTTTAAAGCAGCTGCTTGCATTTCTATAAACTCAACATTTACGGCACTTGATTCTTCAAAATGTCTATTAACAGGCGTATAAAATTTCTTGAGCCATATGTCCATCAACTCTCTCTGTTGTTCTTCGGTCGCAGGTTTTAATTCTACGCCCACCTCAGTTAGCATTGGTACAAGGTCTGGAACCTTTGTAACATCTGGTGCTTTGGTTAATTGTTTAGCTACAACAGGTATGTTGAAAGCTGTCATTGTTAATAGTGCTTTTGCATCTTTCCCCTCTCGAGCTGCGGTTACAACGCTCGTAGCTTGACTATTAAAAAAAGTTGTAGCCTCTGCGATAGGAAACATAGCAGCACCTTGATAGGCAGTAGAAAACTTTCGTATACGCTCTATTCGCTTCCAATCTACTTCGCTTAAAGCTGGTGCACTTAAAGAACTTGATCCAGCACCCGAAGCTCCTGGAGTAGGTGTTGAGACCGATACTGGGCCATCAATTACAATAGCACCAAGAGCAGCGCTCAGATCAACAACATCTTTGCTATCGCTTCGCTTTGCCGGAGTAGTTTTTTTTGCGGTACTTTTTTTTGCTGAACTATCTGGACCATCATATAGAGGTTTTGACAGCATCCCATAACTATTTGAGACACAAGATAATATCATCATCAAATTTCGCATCACTTTTAAGAATTTCATAAAAACCCTTTCTAAAATTTTATTTTTGACAAAAATAGCATACCATAAAAACAGATCAATTTACGGCACCAATGATATCTATTTGAGCCTAAAATGCAATCAAATGATTTATATTTTTTTATATATCTGTTTTGATCAGCCATTTCCCTTTGGTCGGCATGGGAATATAACTCAAATTTCTTGAGCGTCCCCAGGCATATAAAAAGTCCCACAAACGATACGTCTTCAGCTGCAATTTTGCGTTTCTAAACGCTGGATCGATACATAAAACATTTTTATTTATTGCATCATAGCCTACAACAACTAAAATATGTCCATTACGATACGGTGTTGCGCCGCCCCGTAAACGTCTGACACTGACAACAATAGGAATCTCGCGCACCAGGTAGCTATATAAATCGTTAAAACTATTCAGCCGTTCGACACGATAAAAAACATCGCCATTTGATGAATCATAGGCTTGTGCCACATTAAACAACCAGTTTCCGTAAATATTAGGCCCCTGATCATGAACTTTATCGGCAAAATCAATAATATAATCATGCATGTTCGGCATCTCGCCATACATACTGCGCATAAAATAGTTGACGACAACACTGGTACTGGTCGGTGAACAGAAATCTTTTCTTCGCGGGTGATCAATAGCCATTTGCGAGTGACGAGGTACGCCATGGATAACGATATGAGACATATCTTTGTCTGGTGGATTGATTTGGAATTGGTTCAAATTCGACAAGCAGCCAAAGAGTGCTTTGAGATTTTCAAGCTTTGCACCTCCTGAAGAAGTAACACGCACGCGAAACCCACGAGCTCGACAGCCGCGCTGCATCTCAACACGAACATGTTTGGTATGAACATACGGATGACGCTTATTCACAAATGTACGTTGAAAGTCGGGACCCCACTCGGCAAGACGATGCCAATTTGACCACTGGTTTCCATGTTTAATGCTCACCGCAAATGCCAATTTACCGTCGTCGGGACGTAAAGCATTCCAGGAAAGAATGAGCTCATTAAATGCTTTTGTAATGGGTTGTTCCCAGATATATTCATGGCGCTGAGGGTGTGCAGAAAAACTGGTTTCATCAAAAAATTTTGAAACGCTTGTAGAAAACGGTTTATATGCAACAGGTTTTTGTAATCGTCGCTTTCTTGGTGGATTGCGACGCACAACACGCTTGGTCGTACGACGCCGCCTGCGCACAGCAAAAAGATCATCAGATAGTGCTGATACACAGATGCCCAATAATAAAAAACATGCAACCATGCGTTTTAATCGTGCCCAATAGGCACGTAAAAAGACTCTCTTCATCACCGCTCCCCCTCAATCCCCAAAGAATCTTGATCGGATCACTTACCAACGCAAAATGTCCCAAAAACGGTATCAAGCATCTGTTCGGTAACATTTTTCCCGGTAAGCTCAGAAACTTTTTCAAGCAGTTCTTTTACCTGATAAGCTACTAACTCATAGTGTATCCCACCCTGATAGCCGTTTACAATAAAATCCAACCGTCGATCGATTTCTGCAAGCAACTGGTACTGTCGCTGGTTTAACAAAAATGGGGATTGAAGCTGTTTAAATAACTCTTGAATTTTTTCTTCTATTACTCTTTCCAAATCTTCAATACCGGTTCCCTGATGCGCAGAGACACGTAATGTCTGTATGTCTGCTAAAAATTCGTATGCCGGCATTGCTTTCGCTTCATCTATTTTGTTGATAACAACAATAATCTTTTCTCGATATTCTTCAACTAATTTTTCATATTCCTGATACTGAATACCTGTAAGCGTTCGCGTTGCATCGACAACAAGCAGCACAATATCTGCTTTTGCCGCTTGAATAAACGATCGCTCAATACCGTATTGTTCGATAATATCACTGGTAGATCGCAACCCTGCAGTATCGATAAATAATAAAAAGTTTCCCTTTTTGTACATTCCCGATTCAATGCTATCGCGCGTTGTACCTTCGATATTGGTAACGATTGCCCGGTCTTGTTTAACCAGCGCATTAAAAAGCGTTGATTTACCGGCATTGACAATCCCTACGATAGCGATGCGAACGCCTTCTTTTATTTGTTGTTGGAGGCTAAATTGCGACGTAATATCACCAACTAACTTTTGTAATGCATGAGAACGGTCAAGAATAATTTTATTAAAATCTAAATCGCGCTGTTCTTCATCAAGAAACTCAAAACTGGCTTCGATAAAACTCAAGAGATACACTAATTCTGTCTCTATGGTGCTCACGACGCTCGATAGTGTCCCATGTAATTGGGCCATCGATTTTTGTAACGCCAGTTCGGTCTGGGCATGAATTACTTCTTGAATCGCTTCAGCTTGAACTAAATCAATTTTTTTGTTTAAAAACGCACGTTTGGTAAACTCTCCCGGCTTTGCACTACGAGCTCCTGCACAAACGGCAAGATTAATAATTTTTTCGATAATAAACTGATTATTATGACAGGTAATCTCGACCGTATTTTGTCCCGTAAATGTTTTGGGTGCTCGCATGAGCAAGAACATGACTTCGTCGATAATTTTTTCTGGACCAGAAGTCAGTGCTAGCTCGATAATAAACCCATGGTGTATCGTATGAGATGCTTGCGAAGCAAGTGTTTGGCCTGATGAAAGCTGTGCGATGCGATCAGCTATTTGAATTGCATTGTCACCTGACAAGCGTAATAAAGCAATTGCCCCGCTCCCTCGAGGGGTACACAGGGCAATAATTGTTTCTTGATCGTCAGTAAGACCTGACAAAATAGTATCTGTTTTATCTATCGAGTTATTATCATGAGTTTTTTTCATGAGTTAATGGTGCTCGTGATTGAATGATTATATGAAAACCTCGAAACTTCTTTTTGTGCTTCTTTTTTAAAAACTGAATAAGCGCAAACGACATGTTAATAAACAATAAGCGCTCGTCTTCTGGTGAATCGAGTAATGCATTATCAAAATTAACCATCAATGCCTTGCGATCGATTTTGGTTATAGCTTTTGACTGAATACCCATAATTGCAAGCATTTCTTTCATCCAGATAACAACCTGATCAACTAGCTCTGGTGTCCAGCCTTCAACCATATCTGACGTTTTTTCAACAGGCTTTGCGGGCTCTTTTTCAACAAAGCGATGGCGCTGAGTTTGTGTTTGAGCTTGTGATTGAGGCTGAGATTGGGATTGAGCAGCTTGTTTGCTACTTTGAGGAGCATGCCCATCTTTGCGTTGAGCTGGAAGCTCTCTATCGAAAGAATTTTGACGTAGAGGCTTTTCGTTTCTGCCATCATTTCTGGCAGGCCCTCTTTTGTCTCTATTTTTATCGCTATTCTTATCGATACTCTTTTCAAGTTGTTGTTTGCGTGGAT
>Ga0207075_1045_pt1 | contig 25578 bp, 22 predicted proteins | sample Alteio_BWMinHeat_64_FD_153587 | JGI IMG/M metagenome (GOLD analysis project Ga0207075, IMG submission 153587) | Enriched cells from forest soil in Barre Woods Harvard Forest LTER site, Petersham, Massachusetts, United States -... | ecosystem: Environmental > Terrestrial > Soil > Temperate forest >... | reverse complement strand
AAATCGATATTTTACACGATTTATTACTCAGACCTGAATGTAATAAAGTAATTATCTTTGCACGCACGAAACGTAATACCGATAAATTATCAAAAGAATTAAGAGCACGCGGCTTTGATCTTGCAACAATGCACGGCGACAAAACTCAACAACAAAGAAAGAAAGCACTCGGGTTATTTAAAGATAACACGGTAAAAATTCTTTTGGCAACTGACGTTGTTGCCCGTGGTATCGATATCGACGACGTATCACATGTTATTAACTTTGACTTGCCACAAACCCATGAAGATTATATTCATAGAATTGGCAGAACAGGTCGAGCAAATAAAATAGGACAAGCAATCACGTTTATTGATTAAGTTTTTTAAACGTTACGATTGCTCGTATCTATTTTAAAATATTAAAGCAGGTTAGCAGGTAGAAATACTCGCTAATCTGCTTTTTTTATGCTTAAACATCACAAACCTCATATCTACAAACCTACAAGAAAATTGATACGCTTGTTAAAAAATAGCTATTTTCCATGTCTTTTTAATCAAATTTGCATAACTGAAATAATAATTCATACTAATAAAAGACCTAGATCACTTCTATGGTCTTATTTAATTTGTAAGTCGTTATTTATGCGTTTATATTTATGGAGGCTTTTATGAAGATATTTCGTACAATAAAATTCATGTTTTTCATCACACTCTATACATTCTTGATCCAACAAATAGCTTTTTCTATGCACAAGCCAACAGGCGCAGCTCTATTCGTTCGTACTGATTCAGGTACAGCAGAAAATAAATTACCTGCCGCCGCAGCTCCATTGGTTCGTACGGGGTCAGATACAGACTTTAAAAGAGTGTTAGTCGAAGCCCCTCTCGTACGTACGGGATCAGGAGGTCAAGTAATTCCAAATCTTACGCCACTTCAAGCGATTGATTATGCGTCATGGAACATGCATGGCAGTCATTCAAGCAAGCACGACCTGACAGGAAAAAGACCTGGGCCGGAATCGTTAAAAGAAATATTGCAAGGCTTAGGGTCTGAAAAAGAAATTCTTCGTCTTATTAACACAAATTTTTTTGATATTGAGTATATCGATGAAAAAACTTGCCCATGGCTCGTACAAACAGCGCTTCACAGAATTTCACATGGGGTAGTATTGCCCTTAGTATTTCCATCAGACTATAGAGAGAAACCTGGTGAACATGAATTCTATGAAAAACTTAATGAAAGACAATTTGCTTGTGCTCAAGTTCTTTTAGACCTTGGCGCCAGTCTTTTGATCCTAGATTCACGCAATTGCACTCCAATGCATATTGTTGCAAGCACCGATCGACCAGATTTTGTTAGACTCTATGCAAAATATGAACCAAAATGTGTTGATGCTCGTGGTGGGAAAAAAAATAGCACCCCACTTATGACAGCGGTTGCCCTTCATAAAAACGCTCAGGCTAATATGGGTAATATTGATAACAAGAAATCTATTCAAACTCTATTATTATGTGGCACTAAGACAAATTTATTAAACCGCGATGAACTAACAGCGTTAGACCTTGCTCTTGATCCTGCTCATCCTGAACGTACAGAACTTATTTCTCTACTCAGAGCGCATGGTGCAAAAACAGCTGCCGAAATTCAAGAAGAAGAAGAGCACCTAAAAGAGTTATTGAACATGATAAGAAACTTGAGAGGCAGATAGCCTAAAAAATAACTGATTGCTTCTTAGGGGTTCATAAGAGCTATCAAGCTTATGAACCCTTTTTTCTGCTCTTTTGCCCATTTTTCAAATACAACTTAACAACATGTGTAATTATAGTACTCTGTGGTTCGGTAATTATAATTTTTAATGAGTTTTATAGTAACGAGAAGTTTTTTATGAAAAACCAAATAGTATCTGTACTCTTCGTATTAACAATGCTTATGTCAACAGAACAGGCTTGGGGGATGAAAGCACCCCCTACAACAGTCGTCAGGCCTGATGAAGCAGCAACTGAAACAAAAGGCCCTGTAATAGCTACGACAACTGACGACTTTACCCCGCTCTTTCCTACAATTCCCGGTAGACTGTCAGGGGATGGGAAAAAATCTACTATTTCCGCAGAAGAAGAAAAAACATTACTTGCCGATATCGAACGAGACAAAGCAAATTTATCTCTCTTATGTCAGCATGCAATAAAAGCAGCAGCGTTTGGCTCGATTACTGCGGTTCAAGATCTTTTAAATCGAGAACGTTTTAGACCGTATCTCGCCGATACTGAAAATAAAGACGGTCAGGCGTTGGCTCGGAAACTTTTTGCAAGTGCTGGATATAATGGCTATGCAGAAATATGTGAACTTCTTTTGCCATTCACACGCATTGATAAGAAAACTTTTTTTGCAGTCTTGCATGGGAAACTTTTTCTCATAGCACAACATCATATACTTCGATTTAAGGACGATGAATTGCAGGGTATTTTATACGCCGCATTGCAAGATGCTCTTGCTGATCAAAATCTCGCTGCATGTGATTTTATTCTAGGTAAGCTGTCTTCTCCTCAAGCTAGAATGGTATTAACAGACCGAACCATTTTTAGCCTTGCAGCAGAAAATGGTGTTGTAGCGATGGTACAACGATGCCTTACCTCCGGTATAAAGCCAGATGTACCAGTTGGTATACATGCCTGGGAGACAGCACTTTATGCTGCTGCACAAAAAGAACGTATAGACGTATGTACGGTTCTTATAAAAGCTCGTGCAAAAGTGTTTGTTAACTGGGCTCCTGAAATTCAAGCTTTTATTTTTGGTATAAATATAGAAGAATAACACGAGTTCGGTAATTCAAATATATTTAACTATTGAGGGAGAAGTATTACTCTTCTCCCTTGTTTCATGTCTTATTTTCTCAATTTTTGTGTTCTTATAACTTTATAACCAAATCTTTTGCTATGTTTGAATAGTAAAAAAAAAGATGTCTCATGAAACAAGGGGTATGTTATGAATATAAAAACAGTTTTGCTGTGCATACTAATACTTTTGATCACTACTCATGCACAGGGCATGCGTATACATGCAGATCAAAATGACAAGTATAATTGTCGTATCAAAAAACAGCTTGAACAGGATCTTATGTGTTTGAATCAGGTGGGACCGTTTCCCGATAACGTTTTTACACTACCGGACGCCCAAATACGTGATAAAAGCGCATGGGGGAAACTCCCTAAAAAACGTCCCGTCTTAGTACCAGCCCATAATGTCATCGTCTTGGGTAATCTCTGCGTCATTAAAGATGGGGACAAACGTGCCTATGCCCGCATTATTGGAAAGTTAAAAAATTACGATGTTGTTCTTGTTGAAAAAATCGATGGTACGACGACCTATACAGCACTCCGTGACGTCTATTATTTTTTAGATAACGAAGTATGAAAAACCACATACTATCGTTATTATTCGTGTGTTTTATGCTTACATTTCATGATGCTTTGTGTATGAGCCCAGCTGTTGCCCAAGATCCTAAAACACCCACGCCACCTGACTCACCTAAAACACCATTATTAATAAGACCTGATATGGTCTGGCCGGTAGTTATTAGTAGAGAGTCCGTTGATTGGAGATATCCTATTTCTTTTGAAGAAATACGATTACTTCAAGACATAGAACGAGATAAAAAAGATATAGTGCTTTTAACCAGGCACGCTAAAACAGCGATTGCGCATTGCTGGACCGATGCGCTTACAGATCTTTTACATCAAGAGCATTTCAGACCATATCTTACCAATCCAAACAATATGCTGGGTCTTCAAAAGCTGTTTGCAATGGCTGCATATCTGGGTTACCAAGAAGGATGTCAACTTTTATTGCCCGTTATCACCACAATTACTCAAGAAACTTTTAATGCACTCCTGCATGGCAAACTTTTTACTATTGCAGAACGTTTTATATCTCGGTTTAAGCTCGAAGAGTTTCACGGCATTATGAATGAAGCGTTGCAAGACACTCTTGCTGATAAAAATCAGGAAGCATGTGATTTTATTCTCAGTAGGTTGTCGCTCCAACAAACAAGAATAATGTTAACAGACCGGAATATTTTCGGCCTTGCTGCAGAAAACGGGAATAGAGCGTTGGTACAACTATGTCTCACGTACGATATAGAACCGAATGTACCCGTTTTTGGCGAAGAAACTTGGAGAACAGCGCTGTATTGTGCAGCAAAAGAATCCCAGGCAGAAGTCTGCAAAATTCTTGTAGCATCTGGTGCAAAAAGATTTGATTGTTGGGATCCTGAAATTAATGGATTTGTCGTTAAAATGTTTGATTACTCGGATAGTAAAATTAGTAAAATTAGTGAAATTGTTGTTAATCGGGAAGTGGTCAAAAAAAGCCCGGAGAAAAGCTCGAAGTGTTGCTCGTGTATTTTGTGCTAGTTTTATGTAATATTAGCGTCTTTTTACCCGAATTTGGTCTCTCATAAACCGATATGCTATGCTTAACTCATGAAAAAAGAACTAAAGACCTTTAAACTCTCATCTGTTTTTAAGCCAACCGGCAGCCAGCCAGAAGCGATCAAAGAACTCAACACCAAACGACCACGAAAGTCGGTGTTATTGGGTGTCACGGGGTCTGGTAAGACGTTTACTTTGGCAAATGTTATTGCCCAGCAAAATAAGCCCGTAATTGTATTATCGCCCAACAAAACATTGGCTGCACAGCTGTACGAAGAGTTTAGTTTGTTCTTTCCTGAAAACAAAGTCTGTTATTTTGTCAGTTATTATGATTACTATCAGCCAGAATCGTACATGCCTGCGCAGGATATTTATATCCCCAAAGAAACAAAAGTAAATTCTGAGATCGAACGCTTGCGCATCGAAGCAACAGCGTCGATTATTAATCGTCGTGATGTTATTATTGTCGCATCTGTATCGGCGATCTATTCACTGGGTAACCCGACTGATTATCGCGAACTTGCAATGTCCATCAAAATTGGCGACAAAATTTCACGCAAAGAGCTTATCGAGAAATTAATTTTTATTCAGTACAAACGTAATGATGTCGAAAACGTTTCAGGTACGTTTAAAGTTATTGGCAGTACGATTACGATTAATTTACCGTATATGCGCGACAATTTACGTATCGAGCTTTTGGGCGATATCGTTGACGTCATGGAATTTGTCGACAAACGCGAGCATAAAGTTCTTTCGACCCTGGATAATATTATTATCTTTCCCGCAAAGCATTTTTTAACGACCAAAGCAAAACAAGAACGAGCTATTGCCCAGATGCGTGCTGATCTTGAACATGATGCAGCTCTGCTTGAGAACCCATTGTATCGTGAACGTCTTATGACCAGAATCAATCATGATATTACGATGCTTCAAGAAACTGGCTACTGTTCTGGAATCGAAAATTATTCCCGCTACTTTGATGGTCGCAAGCCAGGCGAAGCGCCGTATAGTTTGTTTGAATTTTTTGATCGTGACGATTTTTTAGTCGTTATCGACGAGTCACATATCACGATCCCACAGTTTCGGGGCATGTATAACGGCGATAAAGCACGTAAGAAATCTTTAATTGACTTTGGATTTCGATTGCAGGCGTCATACGATAACAGACCGTTACAATTTCATGAAATCGAACGGTATTTCGGCGATGTAATATTTGTGTCAGCAACGCCGGGACCGTACGAACTTGAACATAGCGATCAAGTGGTCGAACAAATGATACGGCCTACCGGTATTATCGACCCAGAAATCGAGATTGCACCGCGCGAAAATCAAATGACGCGCTTGATAGAAGAAATTCAAGAGACTTCTAAGAAAAATTTTCGAACACTTATCACAGTCTTAACTAAAAAAGCGGCCGAAGATCTTGCCCAGTATCTTGAAAATCAAAAAATCAAAGTTTGCTATATGCATAGTGAAATCAAAACCCCACAACGAACAGAGTTATTACATAAACTTCGACAGGGGGTTTTTGAGTGTCTGGTTGGTATTAACTTGCTGCGTGAGGGCTTGGACTTGCCTGAAGTTGCGCTTGTCGCGATTATGGACGCTGACGTCGAAGGCTTTTTGCGCGACACCCGGTCGTTAATTCAAACCGTTGGTCGTGCGGCCCGTAACACCGAAAGCAAAGTAATCTTTTTTGCTGACAAAGTTACCGATTCAATGCGCCGGGCCATGGACGAATGTGACCGCCGCCGTGCTGTTCAAGATACATATAATAAACAGCATAATATCACACCAATAACAGTACAGCGCGAAGTAACAAAAAGTATTTCGAAATTACAGCAAGATATTATGAAGGCGTCTAAATCAGGCAAAAAGTCTGCAAATATTAAGCCTAAAAACGAGACTGAAGCAAGAACGCTTATTGCTCAACTTGAAGAAGAGATGCAGCTTGCTGCAGAAAATCTTGATTTCGAGACAGCGATTAATCTTCGCGATAAAATTTTGGGACTTCAGAAAACGTTTCTTACAAAATAGACTTTTTAAGAATCCCCGTTGGGCACGCCCAACTTTCTTATGCCTATGCAAAAGTCTTGAACTTTATTTGGACAATAAGTACCATAAATAAAACTCTTTTTGTTACGAAAAATTATAGTGGGCATAATCCTATGAAAAATATGCGATTATTTTCTCAACTAATTTTTGTCGTCTCGCTCAGCTTTTGTACTCTATTCTTTTTTTCATCAACATATACGATGACTCAATCAGAAGAACAATTTGGCACTCTCTTCGATGCTCACGAAGAGCCTGTTCAACAATTCTCGAGTGATCTTAGTTGGCTTTCAGAAACTGTATTCGATGAACTTGGTACTGATAACGATATTGAAGCTTTCATGAAACAGTTACAAACTGAAAACGATCGGCAAGCTACCGCAGCCGCTGCTGTCGAAAACAGACCTATAACTCCAAAACAATGTCCAAGAACAAGTCCTGACAATAGTAACGTAGCACAATACTTGCGCGATGACCCATCTGATGAGTTTAAAAAAATAGCGCCTAAGAAGCCTGAAAGCAATAATAATGCGCTCGAAAAAATCGCGAATAATGCTGAGAATAATCAAACAACTCTTTGGTGCAAAAAATGTAGTAAAAAATATACAAACGTTGATGAGTTTAAACAACACATGCAGCTGCATGTAAAAGTCACATGTCCAGAATGCGGTAAACCTGTTAAAGACTTTGATAGGTTAAAACAACACATACAGGAGAAGCATACAAAAAATCGAGACCCTAAATTCATATGCCCAGAATGTGGTAAAGGTTATCACAGCGCGACGCGCATGAACGCCCACATCTATACGCACACACAAAAACCAGAATCTGAAGAATTCGCATGCACAATATGCAGGAAAGTCTGTAAAAACTCTGCAGGCTTAACACTTCACATGCGTAAGCACACAAAAGACCTTGAGCCTGAAAATAATGCTTATGAGCCTGATAAGGCGACTGATGAAGCTCAAGTATCTACAGGATACAGAGTAAAAAAACGTCCAAATTATTGTGAACGTGAAGACGATGATGACGATGACAATCTCGATGATGATGACGACAATGACACAAAATTTCCATGTCAAAAGTGCGATAAAATCTGTACCAGCTCTGCTGGTTTAAAAAATCACATGCATAAGCACATAATGGACCTCGAGCCTGAATCTGACGCTTATGAGTCTGATGACGAAGATAATAGCGATTTAAGGTTTAAATGCAAAAAATGCAAACGTCGCTTTGAAAAGGCTAATGGCTTAGCACTTCATATTCGCGCGCACAAAAGAAAAGAACAACTCAAAAAATATGCTGCCGAAGACTGTGACGACGATGACAACGATGATGACGATGAAAATAATGATGACGACGATTCATCTAAAAAAATTGGTAAAAAGTCACACGATAGTAAAAAATTAAAATGCATAACCTGTAAGCGTTTTTTGAGTACTCGACAGTGTTTTTTGCGACACATTAACAGTCATGTATCAAGCAAAATTTCTAGCAGATGTGCCATTATCAGGAATACGCCAGAAAAAATTGTCGTAAAAATTACAAAAATCAGAAAACTACAAAGCAACGGTCGGTGATAAAAAATAGTTAATGATGATCCTGACTACGATAACAACACGATACGTTTTAAATGTCTAAGCTGTCAAAGTTATTTGAGCATCAAAAAAATTTTAGGAGTAATTTTGACTACGACGAAACGATTTTTATTCTTTAGAATATTCTTTACACTCTTTACACTATTAATCCTGAATTCGATGAGAAATATCTCTGCAGCTGGCCGGGGTGACGCTCAACATCTGGGAGGACGACGGTCGGTATACGTCATCGTTGACCCCAGACGAGGAGAATACATAAGCGAGCTCTTGATGCGCGCACATGAAGACGTAAACGATAAACAACCCAATCAATTTCGAGCAGCTTATGCCAGTGCCTACGCTCTTTCTCAATCCAGCAGAGACAGCGAATCTGATGATGCTTTTAAAAATGCTCTTCACGCATCCATCGAACGCTCCAATACAAAATTTATTGAAGTACTTGTACCATTGATACCTCGAGACCTTTTGCTGACGATTCTTTCAGAGCTAGTGACCAAGAAAAACGTTACAGACTATACTTACCGAAGCACTGTCGTGCGTGACATTGTGGAAAAAGTACTTTATCCAAAGGATGGGTGCCTTCGTAAGTATCTGCGTCGACTTGCTCGTTCGTGCTGCTGTTGCTGTTGTTGCCGCTGCTGTTAGCCAATAATCAAGCGAAAGCGTTATACCGTTATTTGATTTCAGAACCATTGATTTACAAAAACCATATGAATTATCTGAGCAAAAATCTTGAATTTAGGTTGGGCCGACGCTAGGCTTCTAATAGTTAGTTTTTGATTTTTTAGGGAAAAATTATTTTTACGTCTCTTTAAAAAGCTGGTCTGGTTTTTTATGAAATATGTTCGATTGCTTTCTACGCTCCTCTTTTTTTTCTTTATTACCCCATGCTCGCTGCTCTTTTTTTCAACAACTCACGCCATGAGTTGTGACTATCAGATTTGCACAGACACTGATTTTCAAGATTTTCTACGTACGCTCGAGCCAGAAAACGATGCGCGTCTCGAAGTTACTTCAGACCTGTTGCCAGGGCTTAATGAGAGCCTAGATCCCATCTCCAATGCAACCGCAGTTCCTAAATTTTGCCTCAAACAAGAAGTTGTTGAAGTTGTCCTTACAGTACAAGAAGAAACAAATGTCGCAGAAAGAAACTCAAGATTTTCAAAGAAAGAAAAATGTATCCCAAAAAGATACAGACTTGAGGACGATACTGATAGAAGTGACGACAACGAAGACAATGAAGACGAGGAAAAAGAAGAAGAAGAAGACGTTAGCGAAGAAGAAGACGAAGAATTTAATACAAAGCCCCCACAAAAAGTTACAAAAAAAAACATGGGTGCTTTTTCTGGCGGGCCTCGTAAAAATACTCTAGAAAAAAACATATGTTCGCACTGTTTAAAGCCGCATAGGACGCCAAGCCTGCTTAAAAGACACTTACTCTCACACACAGGAAAAAAAGCATATGAGTGCGATACATGCGGGAAGCGATGTGCAACGACGAGCAACATAAATAGGCACATACTCACACACACGGGTGAAAAACCACATGCATGTGATGCATGCGATAATCGTTTTTTCCAGAAGCAACATCTTAAAGATCATATGCGTAAACAACACAACGTTGAAAACCCATTAAAGTGCAATAAATGCAGTCGGCTCTTTGCCCTAAAAACCAATTATACCGCGCACCTGCCAGCATGTAACGAAACAACATATGAATGCCCAACCTGCGGGAAAAAATTTGAGAGAAAGAACTCTTTTTCAGGGCACCTACGCATGTGTGGTAAAAACACGAAGAAAAATAGACGAAAAACCTAGTTCTTATCCAAGAACTTGAAATTGAGTTAAGCCAACGTTAAACTTCCTGGTAGTATGAAATTATTACTAATACTATAAAAGCAATCATAATTCAGGGCTTTTTGCCCATTTTTATTCATAGCTATTCTATGTTACTCTAATAGAATAGCTCGAAACATAGCTCGAAACATATATTGAATGGGGGTTCTTTATGATTTCACGTACATCAAATCTTATTTTCACGCTCTTAGTTGCTGTATTTATTACACCAATATGCATACAAGCACAAAACAGTAGTACTACTTTGGTAGATCTTGAAGCGACAAATACCAAAATTATTTCTCTGTATGGACAATATAAAGAATATACAAAAGACATAAACGTTAGTGTCGTTGGTCGGAGCAAAGGGTCTCTTCTTCTTGTTCCCATTATGCTACCTTGGATTGTACTCAATCAAACGATACGCGTCCCATGGCTAGAAAGTGAGCGCTTAAAAGTTACTACCCAGCTACGCAAAATCATTACGCCTGAAACTATAAGCACCCTTCTTGACGCGATAGTACATGATTTTAAACATAATGCACAAATATACGATCAAACAACTATTAATAACATGTGTAAGAACCTGATAGTGCTCAAAAAATATATTTTTTTATGGCTTGAAGCAACGCATTACGAAAATATTCATGCACATGAAAGTAACTACGAAAATCGACGTGCAAGCTACAGTAAACTCTTTGCAGAATGTGCGTATAAGATTTTAGAACAAGACAGCAGTGCTCCCGTTGATCCGTTATTTGATTTGACCTGGAATCAGTGGTTTAAAAAAATATTTTTATGCAAGAAAGCGCACGCTGCATACAAACTATAAAAGATCCCGTATAAACAAATAAAAAACTCACGGCTTTTCAAAGTCGTGAGTTTTTTTTTGTTCTTATCAAACAATTCCAATATCTTTACACGCTACCCACCCAATCTGACTATTAACGTGAATCTTACAATAGTCGCCTGATTGCTTTTGAACGCTCACTTCTTCTGCTTGCTCGAGAGACCCCAATATTTGATATGCGGGGCCAGGACCCGATAGAAGAGAAGCTTGATTCAATACGACACCGTAATGGCGTGAATTTAAGCCGTATTTCATAGCAAGCACAGAGCCACTTATAACAAGCACAACAAAGAGACCAATAATAGTTATACGATATTTATTACGATACAAAAAGCGTAGTAACGCAAACATTGCAAACCACATAACAAGAAAAATAATTTGCAAAAATAATAACGGTGTTGAACGAATGAGAGATACCATCGATGCGGTAAGATCTTTTACACCAAGAACCAATTTTTGTACTGGATTTTGCTCTGCAAGCACGCCCTTGTCCTTTGATCCTTCTTGATGAGCGCCAGACACTTTTCTTACCAGCGCAATATTACGTAACAATTCTGATCGATTAAAAAGACCCCAATCATGTTCTGCTTTACGCCAGTTTAAAAGCGCGTGCCCGTACTTGTTTTGTTTATAAAAACAGTTGCCCAGATTGTAATACACGCGAGAACTTTTATCAGGAATTTTTTCGTAGAGTTCTTGAGCTTGCGCAAATTTATTTTGTTTATAAAACTCGTTTGCTTGCACAAATAAGTCTTCTTGAGAGGTTGCACAACACTCGTTTATTATGTTTAATGCGAGAATATTTAATACAAGAATAAGAAGTAGTTTAAGTCGTTTCATAGCTCAAGAACCCTTTAATTTATTACTTATTTAACATCAAAAGCCAATAACTCCCACGTTTGAGCAAGTCACGTTGTTGTGATTCATTCATACCAAGAGAACTAAAGTATAAACCAGCACAATCGTGCAGGTACGTTATAAACTCTTCAACTTTTTCGCGCGACCAGCCCTCTTGGGCCAAAGCAAGCTCTAACCAATGTTCAGTTACCGTATCCTGAGCAACATCAAATCGTACAGCTAAAAACTGAATCATCAGATTATATAATGGTTTTGCGTTGCTCTTCTTTTCAAGCTCTGTTAATTGATGTTGGGTCGCTAAAAATAGGTGCTGTGTTTTAGAAGATCCAAATCGTACGCGTGTTATCACACGATGAGCGAATTGTCGTACAAGTAAAATACGTGAGCCAATAACAGGAACAAGTAAGAACAATAAGAAGACCCACCATGGGATACTCGTAATTTTATTATGCTGTGCAGCCCGTATATCTTCTTCTATAAAATTAACATCTTGAGCAAATATCTGTTTATTTTCAGGCTCGTCAGTTTTTTCATGCTGTTCGTCTTCAGGGCTTTGCGTTTTTTGATTATCAGATACGTGCTCGTCTGGCGCAGGCAAAACGGTCAACGCGATGGGAGATGTCGCAAGAACTTTATAGGTTTGTGCAATTGTATCAAAATAATGTAGCTCCTGAGCAGGAATTTCGCATGCACCTGGCTTTGGAATTTGAACAACAAATTCAAACCTCTTCTTTCCGCCAACGTATTGCGTTGAAAAATCTTCCTGAATATCAGTCTTGGAGGCATAAAACTTCATGCTCTTAGGTAAGCGTAACTTTGGTGCTGATAAGCGTTCAAAGTCAGTTTTTCCCTCAAACGCAAGCGTGAGCACGACTTGCTCATTGGCGACTGGATCATGCTTATCAACGGTTGCTGAAAAGCTTGTAAAATTGCCAACAGCATCGACATGTGTTTTTGTTGCATCTTTTATTGTTGGAAGTGATTTAACGGTAATATCTAAACTATTGGAAACCGTACGACGTTGCTCAAGCTGGTGCCCCATTAATGCTTGTATAAAGGCATGCTCAAACCCACTGCCAGCCCAGCGACGCTGTTGATCGACTGCAATATTGTAGGCAAAATGAACGGGTGCAATCGTATGAACTCCCTGCTTGGTAGGAAACAAAACAAACTTTTTGTCTTTAACAGTATATATTTTGCCATCGATCGTCTCTTGTCGCTCGGACATCTGGGCAACTTCTTTTACGGTAAACCCTGCAAATACCGGCTGTTTTGCAAATCCAAAATCGTGTACTGAACTACGGTGATAGATCAATAAACTTATCTCGATAGGTTCGTTGATAAAGACTGCTTTTTTCGGCGTTACAAGCTTACAAAAAAAATCATCGCGCCCAGATTTTTGTGCTTGTCCTGACTGAGTATTTTGCTGACTGCTTTCAGGTCTTTTAACCGCGCGAATTTTAAAACTATGAGAAGAAAATTGCTTCCCTTGATGAGTTGCTCGCGCTGGGCCAATCGTAAAAACACCCTCACGCTCGGCGTACATACTGTATTCTTGTACAAGATTTACTGACATATGACCATTTATTGACGAGTAACTCTTGGACAGATTTTGCCCAACGCCATGAAATTGGTTTAAGCCATCAACTTCAAGTCCAACCGAACCGGTATTATTTTCAACGTCTTTCAGTTCAATTTTTACACCAAACTGTTCTCCAATATATGCTATCGCATCGGCACCCTGAGAACTCTGATCCGGCTTTTGAACATCATAAAGCTCAAGTTTAATATCAAGCGCCGTACTGTAATAAAAACTTACAATAAAAAACAGACTCAAATAATAAACTATTTTTTTGAACATACTCATAGTATTCACCACGGTTTTTGACCTGATTCAGGCATTCTGCCCGTATTAGTCTTACGTAAAATCATATTTTTTTGGTTTTTTGATTCATCTGCTTGAAGACTCTCTAAAACCGCGCGCATCGCTCTTTTTTCAATTCCCTCATCCATACCCTCATGGCCCTCACGCGCATATTTTTCTTCATCACCTGCATTATCAGTATTAACGTCAGTGTGCTCTAATTTTTCTTGTTCTTGTTTTCCTGCATCTCCTACAGTATCTTCAGACTGTTTATCTTGTGTATCAGATTTTTGGTCTTTATTGGAAGAGTCTTTATGATCAGAGTCTTTTTGCTCTTTATCTTTTGCTTGGTCATGATCAAGTTTTTCATCGTCCCCCTGCTGACCCGCTTCTGGCGACTTTTCAGCGTCGTCTTTTCGTTCGGACTTCTTCTCGCCTTCTTTGCCCTCTTGGGTTTGATCTTTTTCTTGGCCTTCTGATTGCTCGTTTTTATCTTGATCTTGTTTGCCTGATTCTTGATTTTTATCGTCTTGTTTTTGTTTGTCGTCTTTCTTGTCTTCTTTTTTCTTATCGTCTTTCTTATCTTGTTTTTTATCGTCTTTCTTATCGTTTTGTTTGTCTTCTTGTTTCTTGTCGTCTTTCTTGTCGTCTTGTTTTTTTTGTTCTTGCTCGTGCTTTTTTTTCTGTATTTTTTTGATTATTTCCTGAGCTTTTTTTTCATTGGTTTGAGCCGGTATATCTTCTGGATTTATATCAAGAAGACTTTTGTACTGCTTTACTGCTTCTTGGACTTGAGCAAAAGCTTTATCAAGCGTTTCAGGCCCGATAGTACTATCTTTTTTTTGCCAATTTTTAGGCAACATCGAAAGCGCTGTTTTATAACAACTGTTTCCAAGATTAAATATCGCCTGTTTTTTTAAAATCTCATGATCACCCGCATGCTCGAGTGCTCGCGCAAAATTTGCCTGCGCATCCTGAAAGTTCTTATTATTATATAATGCAACTCCTAAATTATAATTCACTTCAGGATCATAGGGGCGATCAACTTGTTGTTTATGCAATAATTCGATATTTTCTTGGGGTTTGTTTTTTTCGTAATTATTAAATAAGCTCCAAGCAACACATGTTTGAGTATTAAAAATAATAAAAATATAAAAAATAATTTTTATATAAGTAATCATAAAATCCATTCTAAAATAAGCATGACCCAGGCAGCGCCAAGAAGCCATGGATACTGGTCTTCGTATACCGAAAGTTTTTTATCAGCAAATTTTTCTTTTTCAAAACTCTTAATAATCTTTGCCATACGATCGATATCAGCATCACCGTACGTTGCTCTAATATAGCTCCCGTTAATTTTTGAACTGATATCTTGTAATAGTTTTTCGTTGAGCTGCGTTAATGCAATAGTACCTGACGCATCAGTTTCGTATCCAGTGGATCCAATTTTTGGTATAGGGGCGCCCTCAGGAGTCCCAACACCCAATGTAAACAATCGTATATTATCGTGTATCGCCCGCTGTTTGACAGCATCTAAGTTTAACGAAAAATCTTCTCCGTCAGTAATTAAGAGCACGAGCTTATTTTTACGCCCAACAGAGTTACCAAAAACTTCCATGGTTTTTGTCAGTGCTTTATCAAGTGCCGTCGTCCCTGAAGAGATCGCTTCAACGTCAACATGATCAAGAAACATCAAAAAAGCTGGATGGTCTGCTGTTAGAGGACACTGAACAAAAGCGGTCCCAGAAAAAAGAATCAGTCCGATACGATCAAAGCTCATACGCGATAATAAATTTCTGATTTTTAGTTTTGCAAATTCAAGCCGAGAGGGCTTCATGTCTTGAGCAAGCATACTACGCGAAATATCAAGAACAATAAATAAATCGCGCCCTTCTTGTGCAACCGACTGCTCGCGTTTAGTCCATTGTGGTTGTAAGAGTGCAAGAAAAACGGCAATAAGAGCTATGCTCAAAAAAACTGTTTTTAATAACTGTTTACGCATCGAAAAAAACTTAAAAAGAGTTTTACGATTGCTTTCGTGAACTAACAGTCCCGAAGATTTTTTTATACGAACATAATTTTTAATACATAACAGAACAAATACCACAAAAATTGGAAATAAGATAAGACGGTCAAGACCTGCCCAATGGATACCAAGAATATCAAGATTGGCCATAGTTATACCCCTCTCCATAAAAATCCGCGTAAAACAAATTCTAGAGCAAGAAGCGCAACAACAATCCAGATAAACGTTAAAAACGCCTCGTAATAGCGATGAAAAATATTTGTCTGATATTCGGTCTTTTCAAGCGCATCAATCGTTTTGTAGACATTTTGCATCTCTTTTGGATTTCGTGCTCTAAAAAATTTGCCCCCCGTTTTATCTGCTATTTTTTGCAACAAAGTAACGTTAAGCGCCTGTGGAACTTGCTGCATCCCGAACAAAGGGTGCCGGGTAAATCCACCCTGTTCACCACCAATACCAATGGTATAAATTTTTATGCCAAATTGGTGTGCCATATCTGCCGCAACATCGGGATCAACTTTTTCTCCGGGTGATGGTTCCCCGTCCGTAAGAAGAATAATAATTTTGCTTTTTGCTTTCGAATTTTTAAGCCGATTAACAGCAAGGGCTATCCCGGTCCCTAAAAACGTTCCCTGGGGGTCAAGATCACCCAACACGATATTTCCGACAACTTCTTTTAAGATCGTTTTATCAAGCGTTAAGGGGCATCGTGTAATTGCTGCACCACCAAACAACACAACGCCTATCGGATCGTCTATTCTTTTTTCAATAAATCGAATCGCTTCTGCTTTTGCAACGTCAATGCGCATGCGCTGGTCGTGCGGGTCATCAAATAATTGCATACTTCCCGAAACGTCGATAGTCAGAACAATATCGACACCTTCAACATGTACTTTTGACGACTCATCAACCCACTGGGGTCGGGCAATTAGAAACATTAAGCCCAATAACGTACATGCTCGTAATAAAAATAAGATCGTTTTATACGACCGTGCTTTTATTACTTTGTCTTTAATAAGAAGTTGTGCCAATGGATAGGTATACACCGGCGATTTATACAACCACCAACGATATAAAAAAATTACGATAAAGATTGGGATCAAAATGTAAAAAAGATGAACATACGCAAATCGTAATAACATTTTGCTTCTCCACGTTACTATAATTTATTTTTTTACTCTCTCGAGTTCTTCCTGAAAAAAAGTATGCACACGTTTTACAAAATCTTCTACCGATTCGTCACTCATGCATATCATCGGCTTGCCAATACTCATTGTAATAGGACCAGCAGAAGAATCAATCAAAAAACTTTTTGCCGAGAAAGCATGTGCTACTCCGGTGATGACAACAGGTATGACCGGACGACCAAGTTTTTTTGCCAGTAACGCAAACCCCTCGTTAAAGTCATGAATTTTTCCATCGTCATAGCGAGTACCTTCAGGAAACAATAAAAGATGTCGCGGGTGATTTTTTATTAACTGATATACTTTGACAAAAGCACGACCTGCTGACGTTTCGTGCGTGCGGTCGACAGTCACATGCATACGTGCAAGTAAAAAACCAAAAAATGGGATTTTTAAGTATTCAGCTTTGCTTAACCATACGTGCGGATACGTTTGAGCAATAATCTCAAGTAATGGTATATCAAGTGCTGACGCATGATTTGCAATAATTATTGACGGATTTTCTGGATAACGCGCAAGGTTTTGGCGACCACGAATTTTTATTCGCACAAACAATGCAGCAAGAACCATCTGTGAAACAATCGTACTGAAAAAAAAATAAAGTCTGTTATCATAACGAATTTTTGCGGGCAAACATGCCAATGGCACACATACTGTGCAACAAAAAAGCGCGATAAAAACCCAGAGCATATAGGTAATAATCGTTTTGATAAAATTTTTATTTTTTTTCAAATTACAATCCCGTCCGTGGTGAGTGTTTTTGTGAAGCATCAGCGAAACAAAAATGTATCGAATCCATGGACTCATTGGGTATGATACAGGTCATGCTTCGAATAAGCTTTCTGCGTATCGTCGTTTCTTCCAACGATTATACAGCACAAATAACATAGAAATCCAAAAAGAGTCTGTAATAAATTTTGCATACTTGAAAAGCAAAAACTGTGTTACTGATATCGTCTGCGTGCCCAGTGCCCCAAGATTATCAACACGCATGCGTAATAATGTCGGCATAAGATCGCTCAAGCCAGTGTATCCAAAGATCATAAACTTAATACCGATATCAACAGATAATCCAACAGCAAACAAGACAAACATAAATGGGATATTATACACAAAAAAAGTTTATTGCCCGTTCACACGAGATACATAAATCTCTAAAACTACTTGGTGCATCAAGCCAAAAGAATATAATCAGAAGTTCAAGCATTTTTACGGGAATAATAAAAACCCCGAGATAATCTATAGTAGGGAATTTTGTTACACCCAGACCCAACATAACTAATAAAAACACAAAAAGTAGCGTAGAAAAAAAGAATGATAACTGGATATAGCGTAAAAATGCTTCTTTAAGATAGTCCATGCCAGACTGTTTATCATCGGGATTCTTATCGTGATTCTTTCTGATAAATAAAATAAATCCCGTATTAATAATAAACGATAAAATATTAACAACCAACAGCAAAAAAACAACGAGTCCACCAACAGCGTGTGATGGATCGGCTTTTATTTTTAACGCTTTGAGTATAACATCACCCAGCGAGAAAAACAGAAGAGCATCGACGACAATAAACCAATAAAGATACTGGAATAACAGCTTAAACGCTTGTAAAAAGACGTGCGCACTTTCGCGTAAAAACGCCGAAATACGATTGGGTTTAAGCATGCGTAGGCAAGAGGTCCAGGTATAAAATAATGACAACATACGGCTCACTTAGAAAAAAAGAGTTGATAATGACTGTGTTTTATTTTGCTGTACATAACCGCATGAAAAGAATATACCAAAAACATCGTCAAACAAAATATTACGGCTGCAAGCAGGTAACAGAGCATAGAAATATACGTAATATATACAAGCGCAAGCCCCGATAATCCTGATATTAACGCGGGCACGAGTAAAAAAATACCCACAAAAGTCAGCCCGATAAGAGACCACAAAAAATAAATACACAATAAACCGGGGAAGAAATAGATATGTACCAGTAAACCCCGCTTAAAAGACTCAAAAAAATCACGCAGCGTATTACCAGCATCCATAAAAAAGAACATAACCATCAGAACCAGTTTGCCACCCAGAAGCCAAAAAAGTAAAAACCACGGAAACTTGGGCACATAATAACGGGCAAAATAGCTTAAATCTTTTCTTTCAAGTGATGCTCGGGCACTCAAAAGATAACAGAAGGTCATAACGATATTTAAAAGAACTGCTATAAAATCTAGTGTCCCAAAGCGCGTCCAGTACGACAAGCTTTCATAATTTGTCAGGCTAGAGAGCGTTAGTCCAGCTTTAATGCCAGATTTAATCACTAAGTAGGTCACGATAAGGTTCAAGATAATCAGCCAATTAAAATAGATCATCATGGTTTTTAACGACCGAACAAAGTTATTCAGCGTGAGGAGCACCAATATTTTCAGTTCAGAAGCCCGTAACCAGCCCAAAGACTCTTTCCAATACCCAGATAGCGTTTTTACATCCATAATTAACCTCTATATCATATATATTGTGACTGCGTAAATATTCAGCTCAATCTTAGTTAATTTTGGCATAAAAATCAAAAAAGCCCTCTTCCTCCCACCCATCACACGTAAATTATAGGTCAAAAAACCTGTAATCCAGAAAAAAATACTATTATTTTAAGATTTTTCGTGATATAACCACCAAAATCATCGATTTATTCAAGTATTTATTAAAAAATCTTGTTTATATATGAGATATGTGTGGGATAAAAGTTATTTTTCGACCTGTTTATTTCCCTATTTTTAAATTTATTTGACAAATAAGAAATTTACTGCCTAGAATAAGCTTAGTTAGAATGAAAATTTGGCAATACCCAAAATACCAATTTGACTAATAAAAACAAAAATTTACGAGCAATCAAAATAGACATATTATAAAGAAAGCTTTTTTAACCTTGGGGGGAAACAGGGCATGGGAAAGAGAAAAAAAACTATGGACGTAAAAGGCCCAAAACTTCTTATTGTAGAGTCACCCGCCAAAATTAAAACGATATCCAAGTTTCTTGGAAAAGATTTTAAGATCATGTCTACGTTTGGACATATCAAAGATCTCCCACCAAGAAAATTGGGAATCACCCGTAATGACGATGGTAGTATATCTCTTGATTACACCGTCATCAAAGACAAAGCAAACGTCATTTCTGATATTTGTAAGCAAGCGGGCAGATGTAGCGAGATTTATTTGGCCTCAGATCCTGACCGTGAGGGAGAGATTATCTCGTGGCATATCGGCCAAGAAATCGAGAAAGTTTTTTCAAATCCAGAAAAAATCCATCGTATCGTTTTTAACGAAATTACCAAACCTGCAATTACTGAAGCTATCGACCATAAAGAACATGTTGACTTGCACAAAGTGCAGGCTCAGCAGGCACGTCGCATACTTGACCGTTGGGTAGGCTATGAAGTATCTCCAATATTATGGAAGAAATTAGCTAAAGGCCTCTCTGCTGGACGAGTCCAATCAGTCGCACTGTTACTTATTTGTAACCGTGATGCTGAAATTCTGGCGTTTAAACAAGAAGAATCGTGGTCTATCCATGGTCTTTTTGCCCTTGATAGTAAGTCAGAACTCACTGCAGAGCTGGTAAAAATCAAAAACAAAGCAGTAAAACTTGATAAAGAAGCTGATGCACAGGCTGTCATGCTTGAGCTCAAAAAAGAACGCTTTACCGTTACCAAAATCACCGAGAAGAAACGGTCCAAGAACCCACCACCACCGTTTATGACCAGTACATTACAACAGGATGCGTTTAATAAACTTAACTTCTCGGTAGACAAGACTATGTCTGTTGCCCAAAAACTGTACGAAGGCGTACCGTTGGCTGATAAAAATAGTCCTGAAGCGTTAATTACGTACATGCGTACTGACTCGTTACGTATTTCTGATACCGCGTTACAAGCAACCAGAAGTTTTATCAAAAAAGAGTACGGTAATGAGTACTTGCCAAAAAGCGCTAACGTGTATGCAAAATCTGGCGCGCAAGACGCTCACGAAGCGATCAGGCCCATTGACGTTACCATGACGCCAAGCAAAGTCGGTCGCTATCTGGCCCCAGATCAGGCAAAATTGTACGAACTTATCTGGAAACGCTTTGTTGCCTGCCAGATGGAATCTGCTGAATACTTTCAGCGTCAAGTTACGATCGACGGCGGACACTTTCAATTTAAAGCTACTGGGTCGACCCTTATGTTCGACGGGTTCTTGAAAGTATATCTGGTCGAAGACGAAGACGAAGAAAAAGCAGTAAAAATTCCTAAAGATATTGCTGAAAAAGATCCATTAGCGCTTAAAAAAATTGACCCGAAACAGCACTTTACCCAGCCACCTCCACGATACAGTGAAGCGACGCTGGTAAAAGAAATGGAAAAGCGCGGTATTGGACGACCAAGTACCTACGCTGCAACACTATCGACCATACAAAAGCGCGGGTATGTCGAAAAAGATAACAAACGTTTTACACCTACAGAACTGGGTAAAGCTGTTACTGAGATGTTAGTTAAAAATCTTCCCGATATCATGGACATCACGTTTACCGCAAAAATGGAAGAAGATTTAGATAAGATCGCACACGGGCAAGCAGAACGGGACAAAGTTCTTAACACGTTTTACACCAAATTCAAAAAAGATCTTGTCGCGTTTGGCGGCAAAGAAGAAAGTCGACGATCAGTCGAAACAGATCTCAAGTGTCCCGAGTGTAAAAGCCCTCTTGTTATCAGGTTTAGCAAAGCCGGTGAATTTGTTGGCTGTTCAAAGTTTCCTGAATGTAAATTTACATCAAACTTTTCACGAGACGACAAGGGCAAGATCTCACTTGAAACTGCAAAACTAACAACATCAACGGGCGAAGATGCCTCAACGCTTACCTGTCCAAACTGTGGCAAACATCTTGTCCAGAAAATGGGTCGCTTTGGTAAGTTCTTAGCCTGCCCAGGATACCCCGAGTGTAAGTATATTCACCAAGAAGGTCTCAAGATGCCGTGCCCAACCGATGGCGGCAAACTGGTCAAACGTCGTTGGAAAGGCGGATCGTTCTGGGGATGCGCTAACTATCCGAAGTGTAACTTCTCGATCTTTGGTGCTGTCGAAGAAAAACCATGCCCACAGTGTAAGTCACCCTACTTGCTCGTCCTCAAAGACAAAGCAACCGGTGGCGAGATGTTAAGCTGCCCCAATAAAGAGTGTGGCTATAAAATCGAGCATATAAAGTAATCAAGGCGCTCCGCCGTCGCTCTTCGAGTATGGCGGACAGGTTGCTCCGAGAAAATATATCCCGAGCATGGTGAGGAGGTACAAGGCGCCGTCTCGAACTAGAAGGTGCGCCTTTTGCGATCAGAAATTTTTGATCTAAAAAGTGTTATAGGCATGACCACAGCAAAAATACTGCAATCATGCCTATAATCTATTTAATAGTACAAAATTAATCGAGTTCTTCTTCTTCTAAGCTCTCACCTCATCAAAAATTCTATCAAGCTCCTGCCTAACATCAGAGTCTTCAGGATAGTCTGTTCGGGCTCTCAACAATCTATGAAAACAGACTCTACGATGCTGATTCTTTCCAATAAAAAATTCAAAACAAGCATCATGTCTACGTATCTCTGTTGTATTGTCTGGTTCATATGAAATAATCACGACAGGAAAGAATTTTTTTACGATATCATCGCCAAAAACGCCACTCACACATTCCTGAGTGATGCACGAAAAATCTTTTAATAACGGGTCTAGTGAACCGATAAAATCAAGATGCTGAGGATCTTGCTTACCGGGCATGCCAATATTAAAATTGTAAAAATCAAACCAGCCACCCATTTCTCCATGACCAGCGTTATACACAACCACACGCGTGCAAGCATTTTTGTCATGTACTGATAGACGCTTTTCATCACGTGTAATTTCATAATTTCCAGGATTTTGAATATGATCAGTTACCAATCTACGCATTAGTAGATAGTGTGGGCAGTGTTTTATCAATCGCAACGATGCAAGCACATGTCCCGGAATAGGCGTTGTAAAGTCAGTATCATCAAGCACTGTTTGCATAGCGTGATAATCATCTAACGGACAAGCTGGTGATGCAGGTCTTTTGCCATCATCAACATCATGAACTCTTGTAGCTGCTCGTTTATCTTCTCTCTTTGGCGCCTTAGTCTCTCCACGATCAAACCCATCATCAACCTGAGCAACTGCACTATCCGGTCGATAACCTAATGCACAAACTGGAGCACGCATACCAACTACGGACACAGGCTGTAACCCACCACCAGACATAATTTGTCTGAATGTATCGATAGTTTTTTGTAATAAAGCTGTACACTTTGCTGCTGCATCCTTTTTCATACCCGGTGTTGGTTTGAGCAACTTCTTTTTCGCAGATAGTGCACTACAAATCCCAAACAAAGGAGAAACATTATTTACCATATCCTCATCTGATCCTCCCATAGCAGGAAGTATTGCAGCTCCAAGACTCATCATAGCATCCAAAGCAGGCAACATTCGCGCATTTACAGCATCATACCGCCTGCTCCAATCTTCTAATTCACGCTTTACACAATTCCTTTTTATTATAATTTCGTTTAAACGACCTTCAAGACGCACCCTGTAGCCATCTTTTAATTGGGATTGAATTTTTAATACGTCATCTGATACATTTGATGTTGCCAGAGCCTCAAGACGTTCATTGAATGCTTGAGCATTTTCATTAACACATCGGGCATCAAGTTCAATTTCTTTTTCTCGGCCTGCAAGTATTTTTTGTTCATGTTTTAAGGCCGCCAGTTCAGCGTTAACTGTAAAACTTTCACACATAAAATCAAATGTAGTCTTCACAGAAGCTCGTTGGTAAATTTTATATTGCATATCAGCTTGCACAGCAGCATATTCTGAAAAATAAAGCGCTTGTTCACGGATACAAGACATAATACACTCGTACGACATTTTTTTTGCATGCATGACTGCACTAATCACAGAAAACAGTTTTTTATTGCTTAACAGGTCGACACTCAAAAGTTCTTGCACAGGAGCAAAATCTTGATACGTATACTGAGTACCATCGTAAGATTTATCGTTTTCAATAAGCCTACCCACATGATCCAAAAATCGTATAAGCGCTTGGTATAACTCACGACTTGGTTTTTCACTAAATTCTGTTATACGATCTGACACGTAGCAAAATCCCAAAGATTTCGCTGGTGGGCATGCATATTCAAGATCAGGGGCAAGTCCAGGGAGCGCTTCATATAACGCTTCACGCTGAGATTTAGACATGCGCGACAGAGCCTGTGCACGAGCTTTTTTGTTCATGCCAGCAAATTTTTTAATGTGATCCGCTGTCATGCCCGACAACAGCTCTGAAAATAAAAGTATAAAAAATAATAACGTACGTTTCATAATAACCCCAAATAACCCCAATAAACTGCTTAGATTTATTATTTCTAAGCTCTTCTTTGTATATAACTTCGTGCCAATAAATAAAAAGGAACAGCAACCATTGCTGCTACTCGAAAGTTATTCATGTCATCAGCCATCTGCATACCCATAGACCCTGCTTGACATTTTTGATGTAAAATATGGACAGCCCTTATACCAACAAAAATTACTACACCAACAGTGCCTGCAGCAACTTCTGCGGCAGCTTTTTTTGCAGCATAAATCAACTGTATAAAACGATTTGGCGTACCAGCCTGAGCAACATTTTGATTAATCATAATTGCATGTTCGTTATATTCCGCCGTATCGCCAAAATATTTATTATCATCATTGACAGGATATTTGTGATCATTCTTGTCGGAGTATTTATCATCTTGGTGCCTGCCCGCAGCAAAAACAGAACTATTACCGATAACTAAACCCGTTACGATAACGAACAATATTTTTTTTACTCTATTCATAAAAATCTCCTTTAAGAAAAAACAAACAACGAAAGCAGTGGTACCTAACGTAGTTTTAAGAATGTGACGACATCCATGTAAAAAAAACCTGACAAAAATTTCTATACCACGGCTTAGGAGCTACTGTTCTTGCCTTTGTACGTGTTACAGTGTGCGTCTTTGTTGGAGTAACCGGCTCGTGAAAACCCGGCTCATCACTTGTTTGAGTAACCGGCTCTTGAAAAACCTGCCCATCACTCCTGAGCTCAAGATCAAAATTCCTCAAACCAAAGCCCGCTAAATCGTCATCTGTCCCAGCAGGAAGATCTGCTACTTCAATATATGCTGGCAATCCGCAGGCAACTCGACGAGCTACTCGCTTGCTTTCTTCACAAACTAAAGGGTTTTCTGGCCTACTATCTTTTTTTTCAGCAATATATTTACCCGCAGCAAAAACCGAGCTATTACCAACAACCAAGCCAACAACGACAACCAATAATAATTTTTTAACCATATCCATAAGAACCTCCATTAAAACACACGAAATATGCTAACAATTTGCCATATTCAAGCACAACACACGATTAAATACTTATTTCATATTATAATATTAATATACATATTAATATTGTCAAATATTCACAATAGAAATGTGTTTTAAGGTCGAAAAAAGAGTTTTCTTAGTATTTTTGAGAAAACGTTGAAAATAGCAAAAAAAAGAGTTTTTTGCCGCCCCCTACTCGCTTTAGTCCCATAACGCCGTCGCTTCCCTCTACTCGGACCCTTCAACAAGCTCAGGATCCTCTATCGGGACGAACGGCGTTTTTGAGTCCGATGGCTCTGAGCGAGATTTTTTTTGTGATTTTTTTATGATTTCTTAAAAATCAGACTTGATCACACAGAAACGGCTCAAGAATCCCACCCTGCGATTGTTGGATTTTTGCCGCGCGTCTGTTCATAGCGTCTTGAATTGCACAAAATGGGTTTTTCAGTACTATTTTATACCCATCGCTCAACGGCTTA
>Ga0207075_1044_pt1 | contig 25930 bp, 30 predicted proteins | sample Alteio_BWMinHeat_64_FD_153587 | JGI IMG/M metagenome (GOLD analysis project Ga0207075, IMG submission 153587) | Enriched cells from forest soil in Barre Woods Harvard Forest LTER site, Petersham, Massachusetts, United States -... | ecosystem: Environmental > Terrestrial > Soil > Temperate forest >... | reverse complement strand
GGAGGCCAGAATGTTAAAAATAGTTCAATTTTGAAGAAAAATGCAGAAACCTCTTGAAATTATAGAAATAAAGTATTACTCTTACAGGTAAGGGTAATACTTTATTTTGGGTGTATCTATGCATATTACTGAAAAAGGTCAAGTGACGATCCCTCATCATATCAGAGAGCAATTTGGATTGTTGCCACATACTGAGGTTGATTTCATTGTCAAGGATGGTGATATTCTTTTAGTAAAAAAAGTTGGGAGTTCTCCTCTTGAAAAAATGCGTGGTATTGCAAAAGGTAAATTTACAACTGATGAAATAATGGAATTAACAAGAAAATGATTCTTGTTGATACCAATGTGATTTTAGATATACTAACGGATGATCCAAAGTGGGGCGAGTGGTCTTTTAATACGCTTGAGACGCAACAAACCATATTAGCAATAAACCCAATTATTTATGCTGAAGCATCAATAAAATTTGATAAAATTGAAATTCTTGATCAAGCACTTATTTCTTTTAAACGTCTAGAATTACCTTATGAAGCTGGATTTTTAGCTGGTAAAGCTTTTATGAACTATAAAAGAAAAGAAGGAAGGAAAACTGCACCTTTACCTGATTTCTATATTGGTGCGCACGCGTCTATTTTAAATATTTCTTTGATCACAAGAGATATAAATCGATACGAAACCTATTTTCCTAAACTAAAATTAATCCATCCTTAGAGGCAGTATTAATGGAGCTCTTTGAGCTTTTCAATAATATCTAAGGATTCATGGATATAAGCATCTCCCATTCTTAAACAGGGTACTTGGGAGCTACCTGTTAATTCTAACATTTCTTTTTGTGCCGCATTATCTGCCCAAACATCTTTTATAACAATGTCCATTGGGTTTTGTTGTAAATAATCAGTGACTCTGGCACAAAATCTGCAGCTGCCGCCAATATACAAAGTTAGTTTAGGAGTTGTCATATGAACACCTTTATTTTGTTATTTAAATAGTATAAAAATTCATGCGCAATCATATAGTATAATAGTTTAATATGGGGAAGCTAGGGAGGAGTTGCAATGGCAAAGATCCGTGTTAATGATATTGATTTTTACTATGAATGCCATGGTAAAGGAGATCCTATAGTATTAATTGCGGGTTATTCTTGCGATCATACTTTCTGGGCAAACATCATTGATGAACTGACGCTACATTACCAAGTGTATATTTTTGATAACCGCGGCATGGGGCAAACAAAGGATTCTACCGTAGAATTAACACTTGAATTAATGGCTGATGATGTTATTCAAATAATTAAATCGCTTAATATAAAACAGCCCATTATTCTTGGCCATTCCATGGGAGGGATAATTGCACAAATAGTTGCACATAAGCATCCAAAAGGCATAAAAAAACTGATTGTTTTAAATTCTGCTGCTACTATTAACGCAAGAACACTCATGGTGCTTGATTCTCTTTTAAAAGTATTTAAAGAAAATGTGTCGTTTGATACGTTAATTAGTGCAAATATGCCATGGTTTTTTTCACCAGATTATTTGGCCAATCCCAAGAATATTGCTTGGTATAAAGAATTTTGTAAAAATAACCCTTTTCCACCACGTACGAGAATTTTAGAACGGCAATTAGCGGCATTAGTGCAACATAATTCAGAAAATTGGTTAAGTGAGCTACGTGTGCCAACGCTTGTTATTGCATCAGAAAATGATATTATTTGTTTACCTGCTGAAAGCAAACGCTTAGCAAATAATATTCCTAATGCAGAATTTAGAATGATCTCTGGAGGACATGCCAGTCCCGTAGAAGATCCACATCAAGTAATTTTGGCACTGGCAAATATATCTTTTTAAAAAGGAAATTTTATGCAATATCAAATAGCGGTGGTGGTTGGTAGTCTTCGTAAAGATTCAATAAACCGCAAGTTGGCAAATGCAGTAATCAAGATGGCGCCGGCAGATTTTTCATTCAAACAAGTGCAAATTAGTGATTTACCACTTTATAACCAAGATGATGATGCAAACCAAGCCGCCGCTGTGAAGCGCTTGAAGGCAGAAATCAGCGCATCTCATGGTCTATTATTTGTTACTCCAGAATATAACCGCTCAATGCCAGGCGTACTTAAAAATGCTCTGGATCATGCTTCTCGGCCTTATGGGCAGAATGCCTGGGGAGGCAAACCTGGTGGCATTATTGGTGTTTCACCGGGCGCAACCGGCACGGCTTTGGCGCAACAACACTTGCACAATGTTCTGAGTTATCTGGATGTTCCAACACTATGCCAACCAGAAATATTTATTCAGATGAAAGATGGGCTATTTGATGAAGATGGCAATATTGGTGAAGCCAGCAAAAAATTCTTGCAAAATTGGATGGACAAATATGTAGCATGGGTGAAAAAGCATGTCACTGCATAATTGGATAGCGCCAATTCGTTTACAAGGTAATCATGTTTGGTTAGAACCCTTATCGCCAAAGCACCATGATGATTTGGTTGAAGCAACCAAAGATGGTGCGCTTTGGAAAAAGTGGTATACCTTTGTACCTGAGCCAGAAAACATGCATGAGGCAATTAATGAGCGTTTAGCACTGCAAGAAGCAGGGAATATGATCCCCTTTGCGGTTATCAGTTTAGCTACAGGCAAAGCCATTGGCATGACGACGTATCTTAATATTGATGCTAGCAACAAACGTGTTGAAGTAGGCGCAACTTGGTATCGTAAAAGTGCACAAAGAACTGCAGTAAATACGGAATGTAAATGGTTGCTATTACAGCATGCATTTGAAAATCTAGCCTGTATTGCAGTAGAGTTTCGCACGCATTATTTTAATGTAGAGAGCCGAAAGGCGATAGAAAGATTAGGAGCAAAATTAGATGGTATTTTGCGTAATCATATGGTTATGCCGAATAATACGCTGCGTGATACCTGTGTATACAGCATTATTGCTTCTGAATGGCCAACGGTTAAAGCATGCCTGTCTTATATGTTGATATGAAAATATACATAGAAACTGAAAGATTGATTTTAAGAGAATGGCAAGCAGCAGATTTGCCGTTTTTTGCAGCAATGAATCAAGACGTGCAGGTTATGGAATTTATGTTAAAGCCACAGCTCACTTTTGACGAGACCTTAGATTTTTATAATAGAATAATCACCCATTTTGAAGAACATGGCTTTGGACTATTTGCTTGTGAACTAAAAGAAACGCAAGAATTTATGGGATTTATTGGGTTGAGCATCCCCAATTTTGAAGCGCATTTTACGCCGTGTGTGGAAATTGGCTGGCGATTAGCAAGAAAATTCTGGGGAAAAGGATATGCCACAGAAGGCGCTACAGCGGTGCTTAAATATGGTTTTGAGGTATTACATCTCCCTGAAATGGTTTCTTTTGCGTCTTTAGGCAATGCCCGCTCCATGCATGTTATGGATAAAATTGGCATGCACCGTGAAAGCCGGGATGATTTTGTGCTTCCATTGCCCCCATATCCACCATGTGTATTATATCGCGTGCAATCCTTTTATTAAGCAGTTAAATGACATTATTTTAATAAAATGAATAATATAATAAATATTATTAAATTTAATATTGATTTTATTAAAATCCTCTTTATAATCTGCTACTTTTAGTAGGTCATCATGAGGAATGAAGTTATGATTTCACAAACAATAATGAAAAGTGGCAGTACTTTTTCCGCGCCTAACACCTGGAAAATTGAGGTATTGGATACGCATACTACGTTAATAGGGCCTGAAAACGACTTGTCAGTCTATTTCGTAGAGCTTCCCCTCACAGAGTCTCCTGAGAAAATGGCAGAAATTGCCTGGAAACAATTAAATCCGCATTTTTCTTTCAAGCAATCACAAGCACTTTCCTATCCTGGAATCGGAGATTGGGAAAGCATGCAACAACTGATATATGAAGTACCCCCCAGTGAATCAAAGAATATTATGGCCTTTGTGCGTATTTTTCAAAAACAGGCTTACATCAGTCTGGTTGATGCCACCATTGCTGCTTTTAACCGCCGCAGCGCGGATTTGCAATTGATGATAGAAAGTTGGAAGCCTAGGAATTTTCATGAGCCTAATTTACAGGATCAAGATGCAAAGGCATGGACCGATGCTGACAGAGATGCCTTTGGTAAATTTATTCAATGGGGTATGGCAGAATTGCAAGTTCCTAGCGTTGCGGTGGCTATCGTTAAACGGGATGGTGGAATTGTGTTTAGCCATGGATATGGGGCCACGGTTGATACGCCCTTTATGATTGGCTCAACTACTAAATCACTGACCACTTTAATGATGGGTGTATTAGTAGATCAACAGAAGCTAACCTGGGATACGCCGGTCACAGAAGTGCTTAAAGATTTCAGTCTTGGAGATGAAGATCTGACGCAACAGCTAACCGCACGTTTGGCCGTGAGCGCCTCTACTGGTCTGCCACGGCGGGATGTTGACTTTATTTTTAACTATAGCCATATCACGCCCGAAGATAGATTAGCGCAAATGCGAGAAATGAAGCCTACCACTAAGCTAGGGGAAACCTTTCAATATTCTAATTTATTGTTTATGGCGGGTGGCTATATGGCCGCTCAAGCCTATGCGCCATCTCTGAATTTAGAAGCATCTTATGCTCAAGCGATGCAGCAGCTTGTTTTTGAGCCGCTGAACATGAAAAATACGGTGCTTCAGGCTAAAGATGCGCTAGCAAAAGGTGCGGCTTTACCACATGTTATTGGCTTTGATGGTCAGTTACAGGAAATTCCTTTAGATTTAGAAAATGCTATATATAGCGTGGCGCCAGCGGGCGCAGTATGGTCTAGTGCACGCGATATGTCTCAGTATCTGTTGGCAGAAATGAATAATGGTGTGTTCAATGGTAAGCGCGTTATCAGTGAGCAAGCATTGACTGAGCGGCGCAAACCGGGTATCAGAATGGGAGAAAAATCTTTTTATGGTCTGGGGCTGATGGTGAGTGAAGAGCAGGGATTGCAGATTATTAGTCACGGTGGTGCTACCATGGGATTTTCATCGGATTTATTCTTTTGCCCTGAGAAAGGCATTGGGATGGTGATCCTCGCTAATCGTCATTGTGCGCATCTATTATTATATGCAGCGAAACAAAAGTTTTTGGAATTGACGTTTGGCGCCAAGCCTCAAGCAGAGGAAATCATTAAAGCGGCTGTCTTGCAACAAAATGCCGAGGTAACCAAAAATCAAAAAGATGTTTCACTTTTACCTGAAAAGCTCGCTTGGCTTTATGGATTCGTGGGAGAATATGTTAACCCGCTTTTGGGAAATGCGCATCTTTATCCCATAGAGGGAGGATTTGAAATGGCATTCAAAGAATGGAAATCGCAAATTGGGACCCACACAGATGAAAAAGACCAGCAATATTTGGTTCCGGTCAGCCCTCCTTTACATGGCGCATTCAAATTGCAGCCAGTTGAACAGGGTAACCTGTTGTTAGATGCGGGCCAAGAAAAGTATTTATTTACTGCTTATAAAAACAAGAGAATGGAAGATGAAGCAAAAAAAGATTCATCGCTGAGATTATCAAGATAAATATTGGAGCAAACCATGGGAAAAATAATTTCACAATGCCCTTCTTGCAACAGTCCACATGTGCAAGTTGCAAAAATTGAATGTCCTGATTGCCATACCTTATTTGAGGGCAGGTTTGATATTCCTTTTTTGCTAAAACTCTCTGAAGAAGACTTAACCTTTATTTTGGATTTTGTTAAGTGTTCAGGTAGCCTTAAGGAAATGGCGGCCAAGCAAAAAATTTCTTATCCGACTTTAAGAAACAGATTAAACATGCTCATTGATACACTTGATAATCTTGAAATCAAAACCAAAAGTTCTAAAGAAGAAATTCTGCAACTTTTGGAAACGGGCAAGATTACCGCTATTGACGCCGCAAAAATGCTAAATAAATTGTGAGGGAAAACATGAACAATGAAAATGAAAAATTGCTTCAGATGCTTAAAAGTAAAAAGATTTCAGAAGAAGAATATAAGCTGCTTACCAAAGCTATGGGTAATAAACCATCTTATTTTAAGGGTTTTGTTAATTTGTTGATAAATCCCTTTCAAAAAATTGCCGGATTGTATGCATTGCTTTTAGGTTTTGGCGTTCTCTTGGGCATGAGCTTTCTAGGGCTTAAGGCACAAATTTATTTTACCGGCATATTGGATGCGTTCAATGCTTCCGTTTTAAAAAACCCAATGATAAAAATGAGTTTTTTATCATTGCTCTATCAAAATTGTGTTAATTGGCTGGTGTTGAGTGTAATTTTTATCCTTATTGCAAAAATTGCAAAGCAAAAAGGGACAAGAGTAATAGATTTTTTTGGCACAGTTGCATTCGCTCGTTTTCCCTATTTGCTTCTAGCAGTTTATCTTTGGATTATGCGAGTCATGGAACCTCAATTTATGGATATGCGCCTTGAAAAAATAATAGAGTACTCATTTCAGCTTACTCCCTTAATGATATTTTTCTCAATGGTTACCACCATCTGCGTTATCTGGCAGCTCAGCACGTATTTTCATGCTTTGAAAATATCTTCTGGGATAAAAGGCAAGGGCTTATGGATCAGTTTTATTATCGCTATGGTGTTAGGAGAGATGATTAGCAACGCAATACTTTGGCCATCAATGCAAAGCTTGCGTTAAGACGGCAAGAATCCAAGTTAGAGTATTGAGCAATAATTTTTTTAAAAATGTTGTTGATTTTGCATTTATGAATGCAGTACAATTTTTTCAGATTATTGTTCATTAATTGTAGTTGGATGTCAAAGATGACTGTTGCACAAAAGTTTGATAAAGGATTACGGCATATTTTTTCAGATCCAAATATGCCTGCAGCGTTGTTAAAAGATTTTATAATGGAAGATTGGGTTGATGATCTTGATTTTTCTAGCTTGCAGCCGAGTGACATACTCCCACTATAGCGCGATAGCGCTTAGTGGGAGTATGTCACTTCCAGAAGAAGTTACGGATTAGGATAAGTCGCCGCAATGGGAAATTGCCGACCATATCCAAAAGCCCTGCGCTGCATGCGAATAATGGGTGATGCTTGGCGGCGCTTAAACTCTGCCTTATCCACCATCTGATGGATTTGCAAAATAAAGGCAGGTTCTTGATTCTGCAACAGTGCTTGATACACTTTAATTTCTTCTGAGGGCAGCAAATCACCTTCAATATACAGTTTTAAAATTGCATCCAATAACGGATATTCTGGTAAGGTATCGACATCTTTTTGATTAGGCGCCAGCTCCGCACTGGGTGCTTTTTCAAAAATGTTGCGGGGAATTAAGGTGGTAGGATTAATTTGATTGAAATATTCTGCAACCTTATAGATATCGGTTTTGTATAAATCACCAATAAGATTAAATCCGCCGGTCATATCGCCATATAAAGTAGTATATCCAACACTCAGCTCACTTTTATTACCACAAGAAAGTACCAAGGCTCCAGTTTGATTAGAATATTCCATTAAATACCGCCCGCGCAAACGCGCTTGAATATTCTGCTCTGTGAGCGAAGAGGGCTTTTCTCCATAAATTTCTGCAAAACGTGTTAATGCAATTTGTAATTCTTCTTCTATAGAGGCAACATACCATTTTACGTGGAAATTTTTACAGAGTGCTTTGGCATCTGTAAGGCTATGCGCAGAAGAATATCTGGAAGGCATGGCAAGTCCAACCACCTGATCAGATCCTAAGGCTTGTGTTGCCAACGCTAAGGTCAGTGCGCTATCAATACCGCCGGAAACACCAATTACCACTTTCTTAAAGCCGCATTTATGCACATAATCTTTTAAGCCCAAAATACTTTGTTGATAAAATAATTCAACATCAGTTATAGGTTGATAGTTGATCCTTGAATTGAGCGTAATGCCTTTTTTGTCATAAGAAATAACACCACAATCTTCCTCAAAGTCTTTTAAAGCTCCCAGCATCTTTCCTTGATGATCGAGGATAAAGCTTGCACCATCAAATACGATATCATCATTGCCACCGACTTGATTGGTAAAAATCAACGGTACTTGGATACGCTTGGCAATAGCGGAAAAATGATCCATTCTTTCTTGTTGTTTCCCAATATTACTAGGAGAACCATTAATGCAGATTATCAAGTCAAGGGATTGATTGGTAAGATCATCAACAGGGTTGCAATCATATATAAAATTGTCTAATTCTGCCCAGCCATCTTCACAAATAAGAAAGCCAAATTTTACGTCTTGAAAAGTAAATATGCCAGGTTTTTTGCCAGGGGAAAAATGTCGTGCTTCATTAAAAATATTATATACAGGCAGTAATCTTTTATGATATGTGTAAAGTTGTTGGCCTTGATATAATAATGCTAAACTATTAAAAAAAGGTTTGCCATGACCTTCATTTTTCACAACAAGGCCTACAATTACCGCGCAAGAGGTGTGTTTAGTTAAATCTTGAATCTTTTGCAAGTATGCATTTTGTTGCGTAATAAAATGTGGCTCAGTGATTAAGTCACGCGGATAATAACCAGATAAGCACAATTCTGAAAAAACAATCAAATCTGCATGTTGGCTTTGTGCGTCAATCACTTGTTGGATTTTTTTGAAATTGCCGGCGAAATCGCCCAGCTTATAATTTAATTGTGCTAATGCAATACGCATGTTCAATTCCTTAAATGGAATAGTTGCTTAACATATTGTAAATAATGTTCATCTTCACAAACGATTTTACCTGGACTGTCTGAAATCTTAATGACAGGATGTTGATTAGTATGGGTCATTTTGATGACGATATCTAAAGGAGTTGGGCCTACATCGTTCGTGAGATTGGTACCAATTCCAAAAGTCATTTTGACTTTATCTTTAAAATGATTATATATTGGTATCGCTTTAGGAATGGTTAAACCATTGCTAAAAACAAAAGTTTTTGAGCGAGCGTCTATATTAAAATTTTGATAATGTTTAAGGGCTTTTTCCCCCCATTCAATCGGATCTCCTGAATCTTGACGCAGGCCAATATAACGCGCTGCTAAATCTTTTTCAAATTCTTGCAAAAATACATCCATGGTGAGCACATCGGTTAATGCAATTCCTAAGTTATCATGAAATTCTGTCAGCCAGGTTTCCAATGCAAATCTTTGACTACCGACTAAATGGGGTGCAAGTACCTGACATGCTTGTAAAAATTCATGTGCCATTGTGCCAATGGGTTGTAAATGGAATAATTTGGCAAAATAAACATTGCTGGTGCCAATAAATTGTTTGGGTAATGCTTTTGTACAAGTGGCTATCACTTCCTGTTGCCAGACTTTGGAGAAACGACGACGCGTGCCAAAATCTGAAAACTGAAAATCCTCAATAGGGTGTAAAAGCGCTATTTTTTTTGCGAGACGTTCACGTCCTGTCGTCAAATCAAATTGTGGAAAATGCTGTTGATAATAGGTTTCGTTAACGATGGCAAGTACTGGAACCTCAAATAAAATAGTTTCAAGCCAAGGCCCTTCAATGCGAATTTCAAGATTATCTTTCACAGAGATATTGATATATTGTTTTTTTAAATGAAAATTCCTCAAAAAATCAAGAAAGTCTGATCTGAAAAAGGGCAGTGTTTGTAAATACGCTAAGTCTTCCTCACTAAAACGTAACTCACACAGATGAATAATTTGCGCTTTAATATTGTCTAAACAATCAGCAAGGTTAATGGATTTTCTACGTTGGAAGCGATAGGCAACTTGTGTCTGAGGAAAATGATGAAACACGCATTGCATCATGGTTAATTTGTATAAATCCGTATCCAATAAAGAAGTAATAATGGGATTAAGCATAGACTTCTTCAGCATCCTGGATTAATGTTTGGCTAGCACTAATAATGGTTGCCCCACACTGGCGCATCAATGTTAATGCAGCTTGGGTGGTGTCACCATTAAGGCCACGGCAAGCAGCAAGATTTACAATAACACGAAAACCGGCCTTCAATAGTTGCAATACGGTATTTTTAACGCAATAATCGGTCGCAAGACCACCTACTATTACCACCTTTATATGCTTGCTGTGCAGAAATTCAATGAGTCCGGTGCTTAGCGTTTCATTCAAATCGTGAAAACAAGCACCATAAGGATGCATATCTGGCTCTATGCCTTTCCAAACAAAAAAATCATATTCCGCAGGGTGCGGTAATCCTTGAATTAATTGAAACCCTTTTGTACCTGGCACACAATGTACTGGCCAGCGTACATCCATATGTTTACCTTCAATAGGGCTCAGGACAGGGGCTTGTGCATTAGCTACCCAAAGCGCAGAGGGTGAATGTGCATCTTTTGTGCCAATACGATATTGGGCAAATTGCGCTTGGTGATTAAGTTCAGTGACAATATCTTCCCCTTGGGGGACAGGCAGCTCTTGTGGACAAGCGGGCGTAAACCCATATTGGGCGTCTACATCCAGACTGGCAATGGTTTGTTTAGGTTCACTTAAAAGCATAACTAGCAACTCTCTTGACTTAGTGGCACACTGACACTAACATAATCGAATAAACTGAGCATTTTGTCAATGGGCAACTAGGAAACGCGTATATGCAGCAAATTGGGGTATTCGGGGCAAGTTTTGATCCGCCCACCATTGGACATACTAGTGTTATTGAGCAAGCATTAAAGGTATTTGATGAGATTTTATTGGTTCCGAGTTTATCACATCCTTTTTTAAAAAATTTGGCGCCCATTGCCGATCGCTTAGCAATGTTAAAATTGTTTTTGAATCATTGGCAGGGTAACCCGGATGGTGACAAAGTTAAAATTTATAATGTAGAAGCGGTGCTGCAACAACAACAAACCATTCAAAGCCCTATATATACTTATGATGTGTTATCTGCAATTGAGAAAATCTATCAAGTCAAGCAGCAGGATTTCCAGCTACGTTTTATAGTGGGCCCTGATATTGCAAAAGCGCAAGTTTGGCAGAAGTTTTATCGCTATCAAGATATTGAAAAACAATGGCCATTATTTATAGCGCAAGAAATTATTCCTGTGCATAGTACCATGGTCAGAGAAGCGGTGGCCCAGCATGGAGATATTACACCCTGGGTAGGGGAACCTATAGCGCGTTATATTTTTCAGCATGGTTTGTATCAAGCAAAGGAAAATAGTGATGAAAAGCAATAATGATTTTCATTTAACCGTAGATGTGGTTTTATTTACTTTACAGAACCAAGCGCTTAGCATTCTTTTGGAAAAAAGAAAAAATCTTCCCTTTGCCCAGCATTGGGCAATACCCACTTGTGATATTGATTTGCAACATGATGATTCCCTTGAGCAAGCGGCAAAAAGACAATTAAAACAGTTAACGGGATTAGAGGCATTTTTTCTTGAGCAGGTTCAAACTTTGGGAGATAGTCAGCGTGATCCACGGGGCTGGTCTGTCACTATTGTTTATTATAGTTTAGTGCCATATTGTCAAGTTGCCCACTGTCAATGGGTATCCATCAAAGAAGCGTTAACTTATCCGCTAGCCTTTGATCACCAGGAAATTATCAAAAAATGTTTGCAACGGTTTCAAAGCAAATCGCTTTATACGTCATTACCTATTTTTTTATTACCCGCAGAATTTACGTTAACAGAGTTGCAAAAAGCCTATGAGGCGGTGTTAGAGTTTCCGATGGAGAAAAAATCTTTTCGCCGTCGGTTGTTGGATGCAGGATTTTTAGAAGAAACGGGTAATGTGCGCCGAGCAAAGAATAGACCGGCACATTTATATCGCCTTTCAAAATTGCAGCCTTACTTCTTCCCACGCATTCTTGAAGGGGCGCGTTCTTAGGACGTGCGTGGTAAAGGATCTTCTTCTTTACCAAATACCATTAATTTTTGAATTGCGAAATTCGCAATAAATAAACCAATGAGCGCTATCATTTTGCTCACAAATACATTTATGCCGAAAAACACGAGGGTGGTTATTAGCCCATAAGAAGTTAATAAATTACCTAAGCAGAGTAAGGCATATTTAATAGCTTCTGGCAATGCTTTTTGTTTTGATTTGAAAACCAGCTCTTTGTTTAAAAGAAAATTGCAGGTGCCAGAAAAAATTCTGGCTAAAGATTCACTGAGAAAAACATGGTTACAAATTAAAAAAGTCAATGTGAATGCGCAAAAATCGAGTAGCCCACTTACCATAGAAAATAATAAAAAGCGAAAAAAAACGAAATAAATTTTTAAGGAATCAATAAGCGGATTAAAATGGGAGCTTTTATTATCATCTTTATATACAGTTTGGATTGGCATTTCATTTATCTTAATTTTTTGCTTTGCAGCAGATATTAACATATCCAATTCAAAATCATAGCCTTGTGAAGTGGTTTTTAAAAGTGTTAAGACAAACGGGCGGGGGATACCGCGTAACCCGGTTTGCGTATCTTGCAGGGAATGCCCAATGAGCAGTTTAAAAACTGAACGCGTGAGATTATTACCAATCCGACTGCGCCACGGAACGTTGGTTTTAAAATCACGCACCCCTAGCCATAATGCCGCAGGATGGTTAAGCAAAGCACGAGATACTTTTAATATATCTTCAGGTAAATGTTGACCATCGGCATCTGCCGTGATGACGCCTGGACATAAGGATGGCATATGGGTTAAAAAATAATTAAAAGCGGTTTTTAAGGCTTGCCCTTTCCCTAAATTAACGGCATGGGCGAGTACGCTAACGCCCTTTATTTTTTCACATTCTATAAAAATTGGCAGATAGGCATCACCCGATCCATCATTCACGATGATAACTTCATGCGTATGGGCTAATTGTCTTACGAGAGAAATAAGCGATGTCTCAGGCTTGTAAGCGGGAATGATGATAACGGGTTGCATTAGATTGGCTCGCATATCTTTGATTCTGCAGTGGTTGGTAATAAGTAATGATAGAGATATTTATTAAAATCATGATTATAAATATTATCGGGGAATTCAATGATGTTACTAAAAATGGTACCAATAGGGGTGTGTCTGCCCGTACGCGTCACAATTTTGTCAAAATATTGAAAAAAGGGAATTTTTTTGCCATTAAATTCAAATTGAACTTGATCTGATATCTCTAGATCATCAGTGAAACTTAACATATAAAATAATTTATGTGCGTCATGCGGATTTTTTTCAATATGAAATAAAGGTTTACCTAATAATGTGAGATGCGTTAATTGTTCAAATGCATGCTGGCAATCTTCAGGCGTTGCAAAAAAAGCATGACCATCATGGGTCATATGTTGTTCAACCCGGATTGCTTTAAGATTAAGGGCTTGCAGAAAATTTTCAGGATCTTTTTGTCTATAAAGTACCCAGGGTTTTTCATGATTGGTATTCATTTGCGATAAACCGTTATGAACAATAATAGCATCTTGTCCAAAAGTATTAAATAAAAGCGTAAGAATTTTATCTATCATTTGTAAGCCATGAAGAATTTCTGGGGTGGAGGTGGTGGTGCCTTGGCGCCAATGGTGGTGCTGTAAATGCGCTAATGAATTTAAAAATATAAATGAACAACGGGGGTTATATTTTTGCTTATATTGTATAAACAGCAATGTAGAAATTAAATCAAAATAAGAAATATAAACAAAATGCTTATTGCCAAAGCGTGCCAAGAAAAAAAGCAGCTTGGTGGTTTCAAATAATATTTTTGAACATGTATTTGAAGTTGCAATGAATTTTAAAATTTTAATGGCTTTATATAAAATAGTTTTTTTACTTAAATTTTTATAATTTTTGGATAGGTAGCGAGGTAAATCTAATAGGTTGTTGAGTTCAGATGGATAACCTAACTCAGAAAAGGTCCAAGGATCTGGGAGAAAAAATTTTACATGCTCGCTTTGGCGCCTTGCGCCATTCATAACGCCCCAAACGCCAGAAGTAATACCGGCCTTACTCAGTGTTTCCCAGCATTGTGCAAACCCTAAAGCGGGCACATCGCCTAAATGTTTAATTTGATGCTTTGAGGAAGGTACCCCGGCATGAATGGTTACCCATTGTACCCAGGGCTCAAGATAGCCACTATGGTATCTATCATCCGTGCGATATTGCGTCTGAGGGAATGCTAATACTTTAGCAATGGCTGGGAGCGAATGTTGTTTGGTGGCCGCAGTGAGCAATGGAACATTGAACTCGTTTAGTTCAATCCCTAAAATGTTTTTTGAACCCCCTGCTTGATGCATACCAATCCTTTTATGTTAGCGCAATAACAACTCTTCAGCGTGCAAATGCCTTCAAAGTCCAGTATCATACTCGTCCCTTTGGAGAGGTGCTAGAGTGGTTGAATAGGACGGTCTCGAAAACCGTTGTACCTTAGGGTACCGAGGGTTCGAATCCCTCCCTCTCCGCCAGGCTTCGCTCTGTCCTGCTTCGCAGGGAGCTACGCCCGGCAGGCCACAAATCTAGCCTAGAGATAAGAAGCGAATGATGGATAATTTGAATAGTGAAAATAAAGAAATTATTCAATGGGCCTGCAAATGCCTTTCCTCTCTTGGGTATATTCTAAAAAGCAACCTGCCGGAAAATGTGGTAGATACTCCTTGGTCCTATTTAGTGCGCTTTGAAACCACAGATGGTTATATTTATTTGAAGCATACCCCTGCGTTGTTTGCATTGGAGCCCACCATTATCCAAATATTGCGTGAAAAATTTCATGCCTGTGTTCCAACTGTCATTGCGCACAATCCTGAATTACATTGTTTTTTAATGAAAGATGCGGGTAAATCCTTACGTGAAATTCTAAAGCAAAGATTCGATGAAGCTTTGCTGTGTAGAGCCATTGAACAATTTACCTTACTTCAGTTGGCGGTTGCAGATCGTGTAGATGTTTTTCTTGATATTGGAGTTCCTGATTATCGATTAGATAAATTGCCTGGATTATATAAAGAAATGATTTCGCAAAAAGATTTGTTGATGGCAGATGGGTTATCAGCAATGGAAATTAATGAATATGAGGCTTTGCTGCCAAAGATTTCAAAATTATGTAAAAAACTGTCTGCGTATTCCATCAAGGAAACCATCGTTCAGCTTGATTTTAATGATAATAACACACTTATTGATGAAATTTCGCAAGCTATTACTATCATTGATGTGGGTGAAATAGTAATTTCGCATCCATTTATTTCTCTACTAAACTGTTTGGAGCAAATAAAAAAGCATCATGGATTAACGGATAAAGATGATAGGTATCTGAGAATTAAGGATGCATGTTTTAAAAATTATAGGCGTTTTTTTAAGGCAGAGGAAGATTTATTAGATGCTATTGCTATAGCACAATTACTCCATATGGTTTGTGGAATATCGTACCATTATAGATTTATGCTTGCATGTGGCAGAGAGAAGCTGATGGCATTTCAGCAATGGAAGTTCATTAGTTTATTGAAAGAGATTAATGCCTCTTTTAATAGTCGTAAGCTTAATTAACGACTATTATAAGGATCTTTAGCCAAACCGACTGGATTTTCATCATAAAGCATCTTATAATAGTCATTAAATGGACATAATGTAGCTTATAAGATGCCTAAAATGAAAAATAGTGTCAATTTACCGATTCCGGCATTAAAGGCCTTGCATAAGCTAGGAAATGACATTAGCAATGCTCGTCGCCGTCGTCGTATCACAATCCAGCTTATGGCAGAGCGCGCTGGAGTATCTAGGGCAACTATTGGAAAAATTGAAAAAGGCGATCCAACGACTTCAATTGGCGGTTATGCGTCAGTGCTTTTTGTGTTGGGGATGACAACGCGATTGAGTGATCTAGTGGATGCAGTTCATGATCTGACGGGGCGTCAGCTTGAAGAAGAAAAGTTGCCGCAAAGGGTAAGGTTGCCGAATAGCAAAAAAAATAGAGAAGATCATGAGTAGTAAGGAAGTAATGGTTTCAATCTCACTTGGCGATGAAAATATTCGCGTTGGAAAGTTATGGTTTCATGTTCGTAAAGGACGAGAGAGTGCATCTTTCGAATATGACAAGAAATGGCTTAAGCATCCAGAAAAATTTGCTCTTGAGCCTGCATTGCAACTCACTGATGGTGCTTTTCATACTCGGCCTAGAATGGGTGTATTTGGTGCAATTGGCGATTCTGCGCCAGATCGTTGGGGGCGCGTTCTTATGCGCCGCGCTGAGATAGCAAGAGCTAAAAGTGAAAATACAACTCCTATGACACTTTTTGAGATGGACTATCTGCTTGGTGTAAATGATGAAGCACGTCAAGGCGCACTACGTTTTTCGCTTGAACCTTTTGACACTCTCTTTTTAAAACCAAAAGATAAAGCAGCTATTCCGCCTCTTATATATCTTTCAAAACTATTATCTGCAACTGAACATTTTATTGAAGATAATGAGAGTGCTGAAGAACTGAAATTATTATTGGCACCGGGTTCATCTCTTGGAGGAGCGCGCCCGAAAGCGTCGGTGCGTGATCAAGATGGCAGCCTTGCGATAGCAAAATTCCCCAGAAAAGATGATGAATATAATGTCGTCTTATGGGAAGCGGTTGCACTGCTTTTGGCTAAAAAAGCTAAGATAAAGGTGCCTATTTGGCGATTAGAAACGATCCTTGAAAAGCCTGTTTTGATTATTAAACGATTTGACAGGGATAATAGACATCGAATTCCCTTCCTCTCAGCCATGAGCATGCTGGGGGCACAGGATAATGAACAACATAGTTATCTTGAAATGGCTTATGCTCTGACTCAAAATGGCGCAGCGCCTGAAGAAGATTTGGCTGAGTTATGGCGGCGTATTGTTTTTACTGTCATGATTTCTAATACGGATGATCATTTGCGAAATCATGGTTTTATTTATGAACGGTACAAGGGTTGGCGGCTATCTCCAGCCTATGACATGAATCCGACACCACTTGAGGTCAAACCACGTATTCTGACAATGGCGATTGATTTTGAGGATACGACTGCATCCTTAGAAACTGCATTAGCGGTTGCTAAAGATTTCAGATTATCAAATGAAACTGCCCGTGAAATTATAAAAGAAGTTAGTGCAGCAGTGAAACAATGGAGGCAAGTCGCAGCAGAAGTTGGTTTGTCAAAACGTGAATGTGATCGCATGGCTTCCGCTTTTACTTTTGAAGAGGATTGAGGTGGACGGTATTATTTAAAAAAGGTATTGTAATAATGAACATAGATATACTAAAAAATATTTGGGCTGCAATTTATGATCCCCAAAAAGATATTTTAGCAGTATTAGATGAATTTTTTCACCATGATTACGAACAATGCATTAATGGCGTTATCATGTTCCGTCCAGAATATATTAATCATGTGAGTGCACAAAAGAAGGATGTGGTCATAGAGCATATTGATTATAAGCATTTCCTTGAAAATGGAGATGAACTATTTGCACTTTATTATCCAAAAGGAAAAACTGCGAAAGGTTCAGATATAGAAGCGGAGGTTATTGGTTATTTTCAGTTTAAGGATAAGAAATTACTTAAAATTCATGCGCAAGTAAGAATGCTTAAAGGTGAATTTTCAGATGTTGATATGCAGAATTAATATTTCATGAGGACAATATCATGCCTTTCACTATTGGCTTAGTGTCTCCCTCAAGCCCGGTTCCTGATAGGTTAATTGAAAACGCTATTGCTTACTTTAAAAAGCAAGGCTTTAGATGCGACAGCTTGCGAACTGGAGGTTCTACTAAAAGACACTTGGACCCTCTGTTCGCATCTTATGGTTTATGTAGAGCGGGAATCGCTGTCATATGCTTAGTTTCATCCACAGTACCAAAAATCATCTCCTTGGTTTTAGTTTTTCCGTAGCTAAACAACAAGGTGGGATTATATTGATATGCCAGATCCGTTTGCCATAATAGACAATCAACAGGAAGCGCTTTTTCCAGCATATTAACAAAGCTTTTCACGCTAATACTCACTTGCATGTATAAATAGCTGATCTCGGCCAGAAGCATGTCAAGCGTAGCATAATTATCGAGAGCATTTTTTAAATTCGTTATAATTTTAAGAGAAGGTACACTAAAATATAAATTTCCGAGGGTATAAACATTTATCAACACATATCCCAAATTGATCAAGGCTTTTCTCAGCTTCCATTGATTTTCATCAGCTTTACTCATTTTTGTATTAATCATGATGGAGTAAAGTATATCTTGCTGATCAAGCCGTGCTCTTAGTTCGGTTATAATCATGTTGGCGATACTTGAACGAATCAATTGCCACAAAAGTAAAGAATGGAACCCAAAAACTGCGATAACTCCAATGCCAGCAATTGCATAGAATCCGCAGGTCGCATAATAAGCTAATTGATGTTTATTCATAAATTCGCTTTTAGCAAGGATCAATTTTTTTAAATAGGAATCATTATTAAAGGGTCTGGTGGAATCAAAATTCATCCATTGTATATACCCGTTCCACTTTGAAATTAGGATCCGTCATTGCGAGCTTTTAGCGAAGCAATCCAGTCTTAAGAAATTAAACGCCCATCGAAATATTGAAATTCATCATTAATAATAGGCATCAACCATTCTTCTTTTTTAGTTTTTAACGTCTTTTTAAAAAAGTTCTTAATGCTATCTTTAAAATCAGAAAATGTCTCATAAAATGAATTGCTCATCAGCTGCCTTTTCAATAGACCCCAAACACGTTCCATCAAATTGAGATTGGGTGAATACGCCGGTAAAAATACTAAATTTATTTTCGATTTGGCAATATAATTTTTCACAAAAACACTTCGATGAGAACCAGCATTATCAAGTATTACATTAATAGTCTTTGCTTCAGGATAATAGGATTCAATTTTCATTAGAGTTTTAACGGTGGATTCTGCATTTACTTTTTTGGGAAAATCGACAATCACGTCAGCTCTTTCAATATCTACAGCCCCGCTTATGTTTATGCGTCCGCGCTTGCCATGATTGGGCAGCAAAACATCCTCACCTTTTTTTATCCAACCGTAATCAGCATGTGATTGGTATTGCGGGTGACTAGAATCATAAAACACAATAGGATCATTTTCATGCTTGTCTTTCATAAATTTCTCAAGGCAAGTCAAAAAATCTTCTTGTGCTTGAAAATCAATTCCACTTGGTATCAGTTTAGGTTTTTTATAAGTAAACCCAAGTTCATGCAGCAATTTTGTCATCCCACTTCTGCTATAGCAAACATTAAATTCTCTTTTGACAAATAAGATTACATCAAGGGTTGATCGATATAAATTTGATTCCAGATGAGAAACTAACTGGGCTATTTGTGCGTGGGTTAAAAATTTTTGCTTTCCATGATGATTATTTTCTAATAATTTTTTAACACCGCCCTCCTCAAATTTTTCAATATAAGACCTTAATGTTTCTATATCTAAGAGCAATGCATTGGAAACTTGCTCTAATGTCCAGCCAGTGCCCAAAAGAAGAACTGCATTGATCCTGTAAGCAAGTTTTGCAGAATGTTTTTTAGCCCGTTTATGCTCTAAACGAAGCATTATTTGTTGTTCATGCGTTAAATAAAAATTTTTCATAGTGACAAAATTATCTTATAATTAGCGCAGAATTGCAAATACACGTGATAAGATTTTTGACCCTATGCAACGACGAAACCCTGCAATTTATATTATGACGAATAAGCGTAACGGTACAATTTATACTGGTGTGACGAGTGACTTGATAAAGCGCGTTTATGAACACAAACAGGGAAACGTTCCTGGCTTTACAAAAAGTTATGCTTGTAAGCTGCTCGTTTACTATGAGCAATGTGACAGCATGGTAGGGGCAATTGCGCGAGAAAAGCAGATCAAAGCCGGTTCTAGAAAAAAGAAATTAGCATTAATCGAAAGTCTTAATCCTGATTGGCAAGATCTTTATAAATCGTTGCTCTAAGACTGGATTGCTTCGCTAAAAGCTCGCAATGACGGATCCTAATTTCAAAGTGGAACGGGTATATTTTCATTATAGTATGAGGATTCCATAGCAAAACCAAAATCAATCATATTAGCTTTAAGTTTTCCATCCTTTGTTTCAATCAGACTGTTCTCGGGTTGAGGATCGGTATGATAAATTCCCTTATAATTTAATTCTAATAGCGCTTTAAACGTGGCGACAGCCCTGTCCTCATTAAAATCTGCTAGGCCTTTATATTGTACGATACTTGGGAATGAGTTTGGGTCTTGGGGATTAAAATTTGGATTTGGAATGGATTTCCTTTCGACCATTCCTTTGACCTTTTGCATGATAAGGATAATACGCTCTTTGTCGTGGATATAGCCTTCTAAGAGATTTAATTTTTTTAAAGCGTACAATTCTCTATACACGCTCTTGATGCACATGTCTCGGTTTGAACGAACCCAATCGTTTGGTTTTTGTGTTAGCTGAATTTCTTTATAGATGAATTCGGGGCGATCTTGAACTTCTCCCACTTCGCCAAACGCGCCTTTACCAATATTTTTACCTTGTTTAAATTCATATAATTTGCCATTGCTATAGGAGCGATATGTTGTCATTTACTACCTCAATCTTCTTCGGATACCAAAATAGGTAGTTAGTTTACATGGGTTCGCATTTAAAATCAAAAAAAGCGTCCGTCTCTTAATTCTTAAGTTGGGAGCACCTGATGGCAAGCCGGTTGCGTGGAGTTGCACCAATTACAATAAAATACTCAAAAGACAGCAACGCATACTTTAGGCGGATCAATGAATGTTTGACGAAAACATTCCGCCATGCGTGGCATAGAGGCTTCAACAATTCGATCAAGTGAAGCGCTGTCTAAAGTAGGATCGCTTAAAGCTAATTTAATAGGAAATTGACACCAAGCACGAGTGGAATATTCTGCACCTTTTAACAATTCTTTTAACAATTCACTATTGTATTCAGGGATTCGTTCAACCACCTGAATCAAGCTAACTAAAGCGGGGTGTATTTCTGGTAATGCAAATTGTTCACTATCTTGGTGATAGGCCTCCATAAAACCTTCTGGCGTTCTGTGACCAGATATTTTATGAATTGCCCAATGTCCAATTTCATGAGCCAAAGTGTGTTTATATTCATATTCACTTTGATTTCCTCTAAGATAAATCTCACAGCCAGCATCAGCATTAAAGCAACCATCTTCTCTAGTGCTAGCATGATGAACATAAATGGTAAAATTAGGATTACTTCTACATTCCTCTAGAAATCTATCTACAATGGGACTCCAATAGGATTTTGCTGCTGATTCTCGTGCTTCGCCCATTAACCAGCGAATGGCGGATTCAACGGCTAATCGATCGGCAGGATTTTCAATATAACACCGTACCCCGAATGCTTCAAATAGCGCATTTGAAAAATGTTCTGAGTCTTTAAATCTAGCCATTTGAGAACGTTTGCCTATGGTACCTAAACCAGATGGTAAAAATAATGCTGCACTGCTTCGTAAACCCTCTACTGCAGGATCTACATTTTCTCCTAAGCGCATTTTTTTTCGTTGTGCATATTCTTGAAAAAGTTGAATAAAATCTTCGCGCCGATTTTGAACAGCCCATTCCCAAGAAGAGAAAGGAATATCCGTAACACTTGGCATAAGATATAATTGTGAGCGCTCATCAGGAGAAGCACCTGCTTCTAGAAGCAGACGTGCACATTCTAAGTGTCCATTTTCTGTGGCAAGGAGCAGAGGCGGTTTTTTTAAGCCGGGATTTAATGCCTCTACTGTCATTATTGAAAAATCTGCACCACATGCTAATAACTTGCGCATCAAAAAGGTTGCACCTCTATTGGCGGCTACACATAATGCACTGATTCCAGCAGCTAGCGTATTGGGATTATTTCTTTCAATTACTTTTTCAACTAATGAACGCCATTCAGGGCGTCCTAAATATCTGACACAATATACAATTAATGGCATACCATTAACAGTGATTTCTGTGCTGATATTGCGTTCACCTGATAAATAGTCAAAAATTTGTAATGCAGTCTCTGGTTTAAATTCAGTTACTTTTTGAATCATGAGAGAAAAGGGAGGTTCAAAAGGAAAGCAGTTTGAAGTAGTTGCAAGGGTGTCTTGAGTAAATAAATCGAGTAATTGACGAGTTTTTGTAAAATCGTTTGTCATTTGGAGATGCTGGAGTGCAAAACGAAATAAAGAAGACCTTCCTGCTTGCAGCGCTTCTTTTTCTTTTCTATTGAGTTTTTCCAAAAATGAAGGGCTTGTTAAATCACTTTCTTTAAGAAAAGTGTCAACTAATTCTGAGATACGTTCCAGCTGAGATTGAGAGGTTGATTTGGAATATAGATTCTCTTCTAGCATGCTATAAAGCTTATCGAATTTATCCCTGGCAGGTTTTTTTGCAGGGTTGCTTAAAAGTTCTTCTGCGCCTCTTTTCATCATTTTATCTCCAATGAACAAAATATTGATAATTATACAATAATTAAGTCATTTTAAGACATTAAAAATCGATATTGTGTCATAGAAATCAGATGAATGGTGTGACGGTATGATCTAAAAGCACTTGATCAACGACACGCCAATCGATACCCTTTTCCCCTGGAAATGCCCAGCATAATGCTTTCCATAATGCCCAACCGCGACCGCGTGCCCAAGTAGCGTTATCGAGCGGTAAAGTTGCTCTAAAAGCTTCCCTACTTTCCCCCGTAAATAAAGTCCAAGCGATTGCTAAATCGCAAGCAGGATCGCCAATACCCAGCTGCCCAAAATCAATAACTGCACTTAACTGCCCGTTATTCACTAACAAGTTACCGATAGCAATATCTCCATGCACCCAAACGGGTGGGCGCTGCCAAGTAGATCCCAGCGCTACATTCCAAACGGCCGTTGTGGCTTGTACATACTTTTTATCATCAAGCGCGGCAATTGCTGCTCGGGTTTCATCATCATAGACTGCAAGACTGCCGCCACGAAAGAAATTATGCTCTGAGGCGGGTGGTCCACCGGTTGGGTCACATTTCTCAAGCGCATGTAAAAATTCTGCTAATGCAATAGCAAATTGGCGTAAATCTGTGATGTGTGCAATGGATGCAGTATTCCCATCAAGCCACTTGTAAATGGACCAATGCAAGGGATAACCACAGCCTGGTTTGCCCATTGCTAAAGGCAGTGAAATGGGGAGAGGTAATTGAGGCGCTAATTTTGGCAACCAGACTTGTTCTTTTTTTACTTGCCCTTCGTAATCAGCATGGCTTGGCAGTCGAACGGTCATGTGTGGGCCTAAATGAAAAGTTTTATTATCCCAGCCGCTATTTTTAACGGGGGTGATTTCAAGATTAGCCCACTTCGGAAACTGTGTGGCAATAAGCTGTGCTACCTGCGGCACATCAATAGGAATTTTATCAGTGCTAGACATTTGGTAGCTTCCTTTCAAAATACAAAGTGACTTTTTAAGAATAAAGTATACAGCCCTGCTCTTGACCTGCACCATATTCCCTGCAACCATGGTTTAACCATGCGTTCACGTCATGGCGGTATTTTTCTCTTATTTACTAAAAGGAGCTTTCAAATGAATAAGAAGCAAATGGGTATACTTATCGCTGCAGCTGCCGGTGCATTATTTGCGGGTGTTAGCTTTGCAAACCAACCAAGTGACTCTGCAGGCACCGTTAAATGTATGGGCGTAAATTCCTGTAAAGGTCAAAGTGCATGCAAAACAGCGCATAATTCTTGCAAAGGCAAAAACCATTGCAAAGGCAAAGGTGTCATGATGGTAGCTACTGAAAAAGATTGCACTGATATGAAAGGTACTGTAGCAAAAGATTAATCATTTTTAAGACGATTTTTTACGGTATGTCTTCAAGTGACGCTAACCGCTTGAAGACATACTGTATGTTTACCCACCAAAACTTAGCTAATCAGCTTATTTTGCTCTAAACTTATAAGAGTTCTTTACCAAGCGAATAGGATCTACTGTGAAAAAATGTATTGCAGCAGGACTGATGTTAACAGTTATTCTGCTAGTGGGTTGTGGCAGTGAAGCACCTAAAAATATGACGGTGACTACACAAGACTATGATGGCCCTTATTATTATGAACAAGAATATGGCAACGATTTAACTCTTTCTTTTTAATATAAAGAAAGTGGTAGTAGCTAGGATAAAACCTGACAGAATAAGCCAATGTAGGTTCATAAGTGTGACTAAATAAGCAGCGATTACGCCAAAAGCACTCATCAGAGATGAGCCAATGGCCATGCGTCGTCCCATCGGTTCATGACAGGTATCAATTGCACAGCGATTTAATGGACCAAAGGCAATAGATGCGCCTAGCGCAAATATCATCATACCCATCACCATAATATATAACTGGCTTGATAGTATAAAGAACACGCAACCAGAGGCAATCGTAAACCCAATGTAAATTATTTGCTGTGGGCTAAGTCTATTTATTAAAATTCTAGTTACTTGTGTGCCCAGAATAAAACACCCGAATACCAGCGATTGTAAAATACTATATACCGTAGGCGTTTTCTGATAATGCTCTATGACTAAAAAAGGACTTCCTACGCCCCAGAAAATAAAGGTCATAAAAAGTAAACAGAAAGGTAAAATGAAGGCTAAAAAATCTTTTCTAGTGATAATCGTAAAATAATCAGACAGAATTGATTTAAAATGGAGTGGTACACTTTCTTTATTAGTTCTGGGCATTACTTTTGATAATAATAAAATGGCAATGAGCGCCCACAGTGTCAAAATCCAGAAAATGGCGCGCCAACCTGAAAATTTTAGCACCAAAGCACCTAATAAGGGGCCGAATGCAGGGGCTAAAATGGTGACAGATCCCATAACCGCCGTGACCTTAATGGCCATTTTAGTATCATAAAGCTCATGAACTGCAGAATACCCTGCCACCACTGCAGAACAAATCGCACTGCCTTGAATAAATCTTGCAACCAACATGACCATGATATTTTCAGTAGTGGCACACAAAAATGAAGCAATGATAAAAGAAAGTCCGCCCATCAATACGACAATTTTTCTGCCATATCTATCCGACAAAGGCCCCATAAATAATTGCATGGAAGAGGCGCCTAGAAACGACATTAATACCGTATACTGAGTCATTTGACGGCTAATCTGAAAGTCCTTTTCCAAACTAGGTAAGGCGGGTAAATACATATCAATGGCAAGATAGGTAGCAATCTCGTAAAATACTAAGGACAAAGGGAATAAATAAGAAGGTTTTCCGTTTTTCATTGGTAAATAATAGCAGGGATTTAGTTTAGGAGCAAAAATGAAAATAGTGCGTATGTATGATTATGGTGGGCCTGAAGTATTAAAACTAGAAGAAGCACAATTTTCCCTTTTGCATGTCCGGCTTGGCTCAAAATATGCGCATCTTGTACTTCTTTCAGAGTCAAAATTCTATCTATTACTGGCTTGAGTTGACCATCCTCAATCATTTGCGCAATTAACGCCAATCTTTCACCATTGGGGTTAACTATCGTACGAATAGCCCTTACTTGATAGCGCTCTGCCATTTCTGCGGTTGTTAATGCAACCAGCGTTACCAATATGCCACCTTTACGAAGGCATTTTAAAGACCGTTCCTGCACATCATTGCCAATGGTATCTAATACCACATCAAAATCATGATAATGCGCACTAAAATCCGTTTGCGTATAATCAATCACTTCATCTGCACCCAAATTTTTAACACATTCAATATGTTTGGTTGAAGTGGTGCCTACCACATACACACCTTTTGCTTTGGCTAATTGAACAGCAAAACTTCCCACCCCACCGGAGGCAGCCTGTATCAGCACTTTTTGTCCCGCTTGTAATTGGGCTTCATCAAAAAGTGCTTGCCAAGCCGTTAATGATGCCAACGGCACAGCCGCCGCTTCTTCAAAATTAAGATTGTTAGGTTTATGGGCAATTAACGCTGCATTCAGTGTAATATATTCGGCATAACCACCACCCCTGCTCATATCTGCCATCGCAAAGATTTCATCACCCTTTTTAAAATGGGTGACGTCAGAATCAACCTC
>Ga0207075_1013_pt3 | contig 26608 bp, 23 predicted proteins | sample Alteio_BWMinHeat_64_FD_153587 | JGI IMG/M metagenome (GOLD analysis project Ga0207075, IMG submission 153587) | Enriched cells from forest soil in Barre Woods Harvard Forest LTER site, Petersham, Massachusetts, United States -... | ecosystem: Environmental > Terrestrial > Soil > Temperate forest >... | reverse complement strand
AATCTCCAGATAAATTAAGGAATATTTATGAATAATAAGAATTTATGGTTAGCGATAACGGTGTCCGCATTGGGTTACTTTGTGGATGTTTATGACATTATACTTTTTAGTGCCGTACGGATCCCTAGTCTTCGTTCATTAGGACTGCCTGAAGAGCAGATCACAACGATAGGACTTCGTCTAATTAATCTTCAATTAATTGGTATGCTTTTAGGAGGGATTTCTTGGGGAATTTTAGGAGATAAAAAAGGAAGATTATCTATTTTATTCGGATCTATTTTTCTTTATTCAAGTGCTACCCTGGCAAATGCATTTGTAAGTAATGTAGAAACCTATGGGTTATTGCGTTTTATTGCTGGTTTTGGTTTGGCAGGTGAAATGGGAGCTGGCATTACATTGGTAAATGAGCTAATGACCAAAGAAAAACGTGGTTATGGCACGATGATTATAGCAACCTCTGGTATTTTTGGAGGCATTGCTGGTGGATTAGTGGGTAATTTTTTAACATGGCAAACGGCCTATATTTTGGGTGGTATTGGTGGATTTTTGCTACTTTTTTTACGCATGGGAGTTGTTGAATCCGGGTTGTTTGTCAATCTCAAGAATCAAACACAAGTTGCAAAAGGAAGCTTATTGCTATTTTTTAAAACGCCAGCCTTATTATCAAAATATCTTAAATGTCTTTTAGTAGGTGTACCATTTTGGGTGTTTATTGGATTATTTATGGCATTAGCTCCTGAGCTTGGTAAAGCACTAAATATTGCTGGTCCGATTACTGCGGCTTGGGCCATACTTTTTTTTAATATCGGACTTGGATTTGGAGATTTATCAAGCAGTTTATTGAGTCAAATATTGGGCTCTAGAAAAAAAGCCATTATGACTTATCTGAGTATAACTTTCATAGCTGTTATTAGTTTCCTCTCACTTCAAAATGCTAGTACCACACTGTTTTATTTTTTCTGCGCGCTTTTAGGCTTAGGTTCAGGTTCATGGGCTATTTTTATTATGATTGCAGCAGAGCAATTTGGCACTAACCTAAGAGCTACCGTTGCAACCTCATTACCTAATTTTGTTCGTAGCATGGGGATCCCATTTATGGCTATTTTAAGCATGTTGAAACCACAATTTGGAATTCTATGGGGATTAGGGATCATAGCTATCAGTAGTATAGTTTTAGCTTTTATAGCCATAAGTTCATTAAAAGAAACTTTTGCAACCAGTTTAGATTTTGTTGAAAGCTAACAAAACTATCAGTTAGTTAATTCTTCTAAGGAGAAGATTGAGAAATAAATAAAAAGACTATATTGTAGTACTATAAATTTTTATGGATGAATGTTTACACCACCGGCTTTATGGAAAAAAAGTATTATGAGTAAGTCGAAAAACACGCTTAACTTATTGACACAGGCTATACTCGCTTCTTCTTTCTTTATGACGCCTTATGCATTTGCAAACACGTATGGTGGTGGGGTGACAACCCCAGGTCCTGTTTCAGTTGCTGGCACCACAAATCATATTGTAGAAATATTGGGCGGTCCTGCCACTATTGCAGGTCAAATTGCTACCGTGGGTGGTAATGCTATCAATCTTGATGTTATGAATGGGCAAGTCCTCATTGATGCAAACAATGGCTTTGTGGGCATTGATGCGGTATCTGTCACCGGCGGTGTCATCGGCCAGGGTATATTTATTACGCAGCCGAATACCATCGTAGCCGTGGGTGCAGGTAGTGGTATTCATAACGCAGATACCATTGCAGGATCTAGCGGCATCTTAGTCAGTTCCACAGGTGCAGCTATCGCTAACTATGGAACCATTGTTACCGATGCCGTCGGAGTTGCCAGTAGTGCCATTGAAATTAGCGCCGCCTCTGGTGCAGCCATTGTCAATCAGGTGGGCGGCTATATATCTAGTGGCGCAACGGGTGGCGCGGCGGGCATAGGCGCGACAATTTTAACCGATGCAGCGGGTGTTGGAACAGCCATTTCAAATGCGGGCAGAATTAATGCTTTAGGCACAAATGATGCAATTGCTATCAATGCATCAACCGCCATTACCAATACCGGAATAATCTTTGCTGTGGCGCCTTTACATGCCACTATCGCAACGACTACAGCATCGCAAGTGGTCGCAGTAGTGAATAGTGGTGAGATTAGTAATGGTGCTGGTGCAGCGGCCATTAATTTTGCTGCAAATAGCAGCAATGCTTCTATATTACAAGCGGGTGGATTAATAGCTGGGAACGTATTGCTAGCCTCTTTGGATGCAACTGGCAATCATAATACGTTTGTGATGACAGGTGGCATCATTGACGGCAATGTCATCGAAAATGCGACACATCCCCAAACTTTTGCCATGAGCGGCGGCACGATTAATGGCATTGTAGAGTTAGGTTCAGGTGGCACTAATACCGTGAATTTATCGGGTGGGACTATTGCGCAGATACAAGGTGGTGCTTCCACCGATATCATTAATGTAACCGGCGGTTATATTATTGAGTTGGGACCCGGTTTTGGTGGCGTTGATGTACTCAATGTCAATGCAAGCTTTACGGGGAATATTATTACGGGAATACCGACCATTAACGTTGTGAATGCGGGAACTTTATTTACGGTTGGTGGTCCAATTACCGCGCTTACTACTGCAGCAAATATTAATGCAGGCGCGGGAATGCTCGTGAATGCTCCTATTACAGGTACTGGTAACATTGTCAATAATGGTCTCATTGTGCTCAATAGTACCTGGGATAATGCTTCAGGGGTAACGACTAATACTAGTGGTAGCGTTTTTCAAGTCGGTGCTATTGGACAATTAATAACCACGACATTTACAGATAATGCAGGTTCATTTTACGAACCCGTACTTTATGCATACAACAACTATGGTCAAGTCATTGTCACAGGTACTCAGGTAGCGGCAAATTTAATGTCGGGCTCTTTTTTGGCTCCGCAATTGGTTTCTGGTCAATTTTATCAAGCCCATTCTCGTTTTGATGTTATTGCAGCAATAACGCCCACGGGTGCTATTGTAGATAATTCAACTTTAGTGCAACCACCTTCGGTTATATTAAGTTTAAGTAAAGGATTGCTCGGGGATCCCGCAGCAGGTTTGAACACATTGGTTGTAACGGTAAGCCGAAATAGTTATAGCTCCCAATCATCATCGCAGCAAACCATGGGTGTGGCATTAACACTAGATGGTTTAGCAGCAGGAACTGGTCCAACGAATGTTGATTTTCTCACATTATTGGGCAATGTAGATTTTGATGCCACACAGTCGCAATTGCAAAACGACATGGCAAGCTTAACGCCGCCTGCAAACTATGGTTTAGTGGAAGGCTCCCATATCGGAATGGATGATGTCTTTAATGTATTGACTACTAGAATACGCGATATGCGACAGGGTTTAAATTATGGCGATTATAGTAATAAGTGGGGGGTATGGGGTGATGTTTTTGGCGCTCATTTAAACCAAGAGGATCTTGAATCGGTAAATGGCTACCATGCCAATGCGGCAGGTTTAGTGGTGGGTGGTGATTGGGAATTTACCGAATGTACCCTTATCGGATTAGCAGCCAGCTATACCAAAGCAAATGTGTCAGGTAAAGGTGAGGCACCCAAAGATCAAGGTATTAAGAGCTGGCAAGCGACAATTTACGGATGGTATGAACCGACTGAAAAAATCTTTATTGATGCTATGTTGGGTATAGCTGATCAACGCTTTCATACTAATCGTGTGATTACAGCAAATGTAGTATCTAGTGCAGCTAATGCTTCTTTTAATGGCACACTTTATGGTGTCATGGGGGATATTGGTTATGCCATTGTGAATAATGCTACTTATTATGCGGCTCCTTTATTTAGAATAAAATATAACTCGCTTGATTTGGGTAGCTATACTGAGTCAGGCGCTGGTGGTTTGAGTTTAACAGTTGATGGTCAAAATTTAAATGAATTCTCTTGTGGTCTTGGTTTTAGATTAGCGTCAACTTATGTAAAGCAAAAAATTACGTGGGTGCCTGAACTTTCCGCTATTCTTTCTTATGATTTTGTAATAGACAATGAACAAACAACCTCTAGCTTTTTAGGCGGCGGTATTGCATTTGACACCAATGGCGCTATACCCGGTAAAACAATTTTCGATTTAGGACTTGGATTAAACGCTTATCTCAATTCATATTCAATAGTTACCATACAATATAATCTTGAATTACGTGATGAATATATGAGTAATTCAGGATTTTTAAAATACTATTACTATTGGGGTTAATAAATAATATATGAGTAAGCTAATAGGTAAAATTAATTTGCTTACGCAGGCAGTATTAGCCTCATCACTATTTAGTGCTCCTTTTGCTTACGCTACGCCATTTGGTCCAGGTTCAACCACAGGCCCTGTTGATAGCAGTGTACAAGTTGATAATTTAATAGAAGTTTTAGGTGGGACAAATGCGACTGCGGGTCAAATAATAGCGAATAATGCCGTTGCAACGGTGATAAATTCTATTAATGGGCGAGTTGTTGTAGATGCTAATAATGCAACTTATGGTATCAATGCAATATTAGTGACGGGAACAACAACGAAAACGCTTGCTGTGAATGTTGATATCATAAACGATGGCGCAACGGTGACAATTGAAGCGGGCAGCGGTATAAACAATATAAATACCTATACGCTTTCACCTCCAGTAGCCATTTTAAATACTAACAATAAAAATGCAGTGATTGATAACTTTGGTACTATTTCCGTACAAGGTGGTAACTTTGATGCACGGGCAATTACTACTGCGAACACCGTATTAACTAACTATCAGGGCGGATATATCTCTGGCGGCGGCAATGGTGCTGCTAATGGGGCAGGTGCAACGATTTTTTTACAAACAGGTGGCAGCACAGTTATTAATGCAGGTCGTGTTGATGCCTTAAATACAGGAAGTGCTGTCGCCATCAATGCTACTTCCGTTAATATCATCAATCAGGGTACTATTTTTGCCAGCGCGCCGGCAGTGGCAAGCAACTCAGCTACCATCTCAACCTTTAATGTTGGAAATGCCATTTTAACGAATAGTGGCACCATTACTAATGGAACATTTAATGAATCGGCTATTGATTTCACAACGAGCAGTGGATTTGGCACAGTCAATCAAATTGGCGGTTTAATTGCAGGAAATGTATTGCTACCATTTGTTGATGATACCGGTATTACGACGAATACCTTTAATATGAGTGGCGGTATCATTGATGGTAATGTCATTGAGAATAATACCAATACTAATGTATTTACGATGAATGGTGGCACCATTAATGGGTTGGTACAGTTAGGCAATTCAGGAAATGCGGTAAATTTTTCTGGTGGAACGATTTTACAATTAGTCGGTGGTGGCAATGGTGCCAGTAATGATATTTTTAATCTTAGTGGTGGTACCATCATTAAACTTACGGCGGGTGCTTCTGCCAGTACATTAAATATTAATGATAATTTTACAAGTACCATTATTAAAAGTGTTGAAGTATTAAATGTAAACAATATTGGCACCACTTTTACCGTCGATGGTCCAATAACGGGTTTAACGGGTATTTCAACTATTGATGAAAATACCAATATGATAGTCAATGCCCCCGTAACAGGTGGTGGTATAATCGCCAATAATGGTTTGCTACAAATTAATAGTACATGGGTGAGTGGCGCTGTCACCAACACTGGCATTCTTGAAATAGGTTTGATGGGCCAATTAATTGCAACAACCTTCACAGAAGGTCCTGGCTCCTATTATGCTCCCATTCTTTACCCCTTGAATAATTATGGACAAATCCTGGTTACGGCGTCTGGCACTGCAGCTAATTTGACGGTTGGGTCGTTTGTTGCGCCGCAATTAGTGGTTGGTCAATTTTATGTTGCAAATAGTCGTTTTGATATCATTTCAGCGAAAAATGCAACCGGCATGATTACTGATAATTCAGTATTAGTTCAACCTGCCTCAGTTATATTAGGGTTGAGAAAAACAATATTGGGTGCTGCAGGAGCACCCCAAACGTTCAGTATTACGGTAAATCGTAATGCGTATAGTTCACAATCTTCATCCTCACAAACGCAAGACGTAGCATTAACATTAGATAGTTTGGCCAGCGGAACGGGTCCAAGCAATAATTCTCTGTTGAGCGTGCTAGGCAATCTAGATTTTGATACCACACAAGCGCAATTACAAGATGATATGGCAAGTTTAACACCGCCTGCAAATTATAGCCTCGTACAAACTTCCCATGTGGAAATGGATGAAATACTTAAGATGCTCACAGTGCGAATGGGTGATTTGCGCATCCTTAATGACAATGGCTCAAATTATGGGGATCCAATCCCGCATGATGTGAGTTTCTGGGGAAGTATATTAGGTGCGTATTTAAATCAACAAGAACGAGAGGGTGTGTATGGTTATCATGCGCATGCAGGTGGCTTGGTTATGGGTGCCGATTGGGCATTTAATGAATGTACACTAATCGGTTTAACCGTCAGCTATGCTAAAGCGATGGTTGATGGCAAAGGCTATGCACCTAAAGATCAATCCATCAATAGTTGGCAAGCCACCGGTTATGGCTGGTATGAACCGACGCGTGAAATTTTTATTGATTTCCTGTTGGGAGTTGCGAAGCAACATTTTAATACTAACCGGGTAATTACCGCGAATGCGCTTGTGACGGCAGCGCAAGGATCTTTTAATGGCACCTTGTATGGTGTCATGAGTGATATTGGCTATGCGCTCGTGAATAATGAAGCATACTATTTTGCACCCTTCATGAGACTAAAATATAGTTATCTTGATTTACAGGCTTATACAGAATCAGGCGCAGCGGGTCTTAATTTAGCGGTATCTGGTCAAGACTTAAATGAATTTTCAGGAGGGGTTGGGTTAAGATTGGCGTCAAGCACAGTGTATCAGGATATGAAATTTGTTCCGGAAATTTCTGGTATTTTTTCTTATGATTTTGTTGTTGACGCTGAGCAAACAACCTCAAACTTTTTAGGGGGTGGGATTGCATTCGCAACGAATGGCATTACACCGGGTAAAGCTATTTTTGATTTCAATTTAAGTTTAAACACTTATTTTAAAGCATTTTCAATGGTGACGGTGCAATATAATGTAGAATTGCGCGAACAGTATGTCGCTAATTCAGGATTTGTGAAATATTATTATCTGTGGAGTTAGAATGCGTAATTTACTGGTGCACACAGTACTCGCCTCAACGATATTTGTTGCGCCATCGGCTTTGGGTACCCCGTTTGGACCAGGCTCTACAGCTGGAACCGTTCTTACCAGTGCACAACCAGATAATATTGTTGAGGTGCTGGGGGGCACAGTTACAACCGCAGGGCAAATTCAGGGAAATAATACCATTGCTATCAGTATTGATTCAACCTTTGGACAAGTATTCGTAGATAGTAATAATGCCTCTTTTGGAGTCAATGCCGTTTCAGTCATTGGTAGTATAACGCCAGCAAATACGGTTAGCATGACTGGGAATAATCCTAGTATTATTATTAATGCCGGTAGTGGTGTGACTAATACTAACACGCAAGCATCAAATATTAATATTGCTATTAACGGCAAAGGTAATGCAGTTATTGATAATTTTGGTACGGTTTCATCCATTAAGGGCTCCGCAGTAACGCTTTCTGGGGTTAGCGGTTCCGGGGTTATTTCCAATAATCAGGGTGGTATTTTATTAAATTTGTCGAATTTCGTTCCTTCCGGAACGATTAGTTTGCAACAGAATGCTGAAGTCATTAACGCAGGTAGAATTGATGCGCTAGGAACTGCCACTGCAATTGGAATTAGTGCCTCTGCAGAAATTACTAACACCGGCACTATTTTTGCATCTGCGCCAAATGTTACCGTAAATAATGCAGCAATTACCGCGCTTGCAAGTGGCAAGACAATTACCTTAACAAATTATGGTAATATTACAAATGGCGTATTTAATGCATCTGCGATAGATTTTCAAGCTGCTTTGAATAATGCCACCATTACCCAAGCGGGTGGGTTAATTTCAGGTAATATATTATTATCGGAATTTGATAGTAATGGTGCATTCAATACTTTTTATATGACTGGCGGTGTTATTGATGGAAATGTAATTGAAAACACTACAATACCCAATGCATTTACTATGAGTGGCGGCACTATTAATGGTATGGTGCAATTGGGTACTAATGGAATAGGTGGACTTGGTGATCTTGTCAATTTTTCAGGTGGAATGATTAATCAATTGCTTGGCTCTTCTTCTGCTGACACCTATAATGTGAGTGGCGGCAATATTATCCAACTTATTGGCAATGGTGGTACAGACACCTTAAATGTTAATGGCAATTTCACTAGTACCATTATTAGCGGTATAAAACTTCTCAATATTTCTAATCCAGGAACACTATTTACGGTAAATGGCCCAATCACCACTTTAGGATTAACGGCTACCATTAACCCAAATACCGCTATGATAGTTAATGCACCCATTACAGGGAATGCTGCGGTTAACAATGGTGGTTTGGTACTCATTAATAGTACCTGGGTTACTCCTGCAACCGTGAGCAATTTAAATGGGGGTATATTTCAAGTGGGCCCTATGGGGCAATTGATTGCAGCATTTTTTGAAAATTATACGGGCGCTAGCTTTGAACCTATACTCTATCCCATCAATAATTATGCTCAAATTAATGTGACCAGTGCTAGCGCCGCTGCTGCGAATTTAATTAATGGATCTTTTGTTGCGCCTCAATTGGTTATTGGTCAATTCTACCCACAGAATACGCGTTTTGATGTGATTTCTGCAACGAGCACCGGTGGAGGTATAACAGATAATTCAACTTTGATACAACCGGCTTCTGTGATCTTGGGGTTAAATAAGGCGATATTAGGTGGATTAGGCGCACCGCAAACTTTGAGCATTACGGTACATCGCAATCCTTATAGCTCGCAATCTTTATCATCGCAAACGCAAGGGGTGGCCATAGCCTTAGATAATTTTGCGATGCAAAATCCAACGGATCCTTCCATATTAATGTTAATGGGCACTTTAGATTTTGATGCAACGACAGCACAGTTGCAAAATGATTTAGCAAGTTTGACGCCACCTGCAAATTGGGGTTTAGTGCAAGGTTCTTTGATTGGAATGGACATTATTTCTAAACTGGTGATGCCGCTTATGGGCGACATGCATATGCTTAACCATGAAGGCCAAAATTATGGTGATACTAATCTTCATGAGATTAGTATCTGGGGAAGTGTGTTAGGAGCACATGTAAATCAACAAGAACGAGATGTGGTGAGTGGTTACTATGCTAATGCGGGTGGTTTTGCATTAGGTACTGATTGGAGATTTTCAGAATGCGCTTTGATTGGCGCAGTCGCAAGTTATACCAAAGCAAATGTAGATGGCAAGGGCAGTGCACCTAAAGATCAAGCAATTAAAAGTTGGCAAGGGTCCATATACGGTTGGTATGTGCCTTTGCAGGATATCTTTGTAGATGCCATGCTAGGGATAGCCAGTCAACACTTCAATATTAACCGCGTGATCACTTTCAATGCCATTACTACGGGAGCCTCAGCAGCTTTTGATGGCATGTTATATGGACTTATGGGGGACATTGGTTATGCATTATGGAACCATCATGATGTATATGTTGCGCCATTAATCCGATTAAAATATAGTCATCTTCAATTAAATGATTATGCGGAGTCAGGGGCTGGAGGGCTTAACTTAACCGTATTGAATGATGATTTTAATGAATTCTCTGGCGGGGTTGGATTTAGATCGGCGGCAACGATGCACAGTGCTAATATCCGCTTTATTCCAGAATTTTCAGCTATCTTTTCATACGATTTTATTGTAGACAATGAACAAACAACCGCTAGTTTCTTGGGGGGTGGCCCAGGAAGCGTTGGGTTTGCGACAGCAGGCATAGAACCTGGACGAATTATTGTGGATGTAGAATTAGGTTTGAATGCTTATTTCAATGCATATTCTTTGATAGTTGTTCAATATGATCTTCAGTTGCGTGACCAATATGTTGGTAATTCAGGTTTTGTTAAAGGCTATTACTTCTGGTAAATAGAAATTGATCAGTTTTTGAACAATGATATTCTGCCAAAGAATGTCAGGAATTTTTACAATATCCCCGTAGTTTTCCCCAGGTTCTGGGGAAAACTATTTTATACTACAAAACTAACTTTTTTTAATTTTTGGACCAGTATGACGTTCTTTCCAGACTCGTCTATCGTCGCGATAATGTTCATTTTCGCGAGAATGATTATCATCACTACCAGGTTTGCGAGGTTGTTCGTGATGCGATAAATTAGGATCTGCATCTTTAGTTCTCTTTTTACCTGCATAAATATCCTGTACTTTCATAGCGATAACCCTTCTCAGTTTAAGTTTTAAATCAAAGCATTACTGCTATGTATCGGCACTACATTTTATTTATTTAAACTATTAAATTGATGTAGATACACCATTTAAATGGATGCCTTATTTGTTTACTGTTAGAATGCTCGCATGGATAGGTAGGGCAGGAATAGATAAAATGGGGATATTAAAGCGTATAAAAGCTCTGTTGCCGGATTCTGAAGCAACTGCACAAGCACTTTTTAACAGTGTTGCAGCGGATAATAAAGATTATCCTGAATTGTGCTGTATGATGGGAAAGCATTTTTCAGATCAACAGAATTGGAAAAAAGCACTTGAATATTATAAAAAAGTGCCCAGTGGTAATGAGTTTCATGATCAAGTAATGTATGAGCTAGCAAACAGATATTTTAAGCTTAACAATCTTAAAAAATGCATACATTATGCAAAATTGCTACGCACGACTAGCGATCATTATCCAAAAGTTTGTCGGTTTGTTGCGACCCTTTATGAGCAAGCAGCACAGGTTTCTGGTAACGAGGAAAACGCGGTATCTGCACAATTGCAAGCGTTAATTTGGAGATTTAAACCTTTAGGTTTAGCTGCGCCGGCACACTTAATAGAGCTTGACGTTGAAGCAGCTGAATCCCATGCAGAACGTTTAAATTTTCTATATCGTGCTACATTGCAAGCAAAGGATCGTGAGATTGCTAGTTTACGGGCGCAGGTAAATTCATTGAGCATAGCAAGGCCAACGTAAAGGATAAAATGATATGGCTAATTATTTTTCTGATGCCTTACATATCAGTCAAAAGTATCATAATAAAATCAAAAAAATTTGCAGCCCATTGACGGAACTTTTAGGCGTTGACTATGTCACCTATCATACTGTTGATAAAGAAGGTAACTATACGCTCGCCATTAATCGACCCGATTATGGCGAGTATTATATAGCACATCAAGCTTATACGTTTGATCCTTATCTGCGTCACCCCCGTTTTTTACAATCAGGGATTACCTTATGGGATCAATTTCCAGATCCAAAATTTTCAAATTTTTTACAACAAGCCAAGGGTGATTTTAAACTCGATCACGGTTTTGCAATTATTAATAAATCACCAGACAAAGTAGCTATTATTGGCTTTGCAGCACCTATAATTGATCGTAATTTATTATCCCTTTATTTAAATGAGTTGCCACTTTTTAGACATTTTTTCCAGTATTTTTTAGAAGAGTCTCACAAAATGTTACAAGAGATGGCCAATGATCCTATAACGTTATTACCATTGTTGGGGCAGCGCTTTTTTGAGTCACAAGGCCAGCAAGATAGTCTCTCACCTGAACAACGGCATCAGTTTCTCCGTCAGGTTACACTGAAAGACCGTCCCTCAGATATGGAATTAACCAATCGTGAAAAACAATGCTTACAAGCGCTATTAAAAGGCTATACCGCCAAGCAAACCGCACTAGAATTAAAACTCTCCCAAAGAACGATTGAGCATTTTTTAGAAAATGCAAAAGCAAAGCTCGAGTGTAGGCATAAATCCGAACTGTTTAAGAAAGCTGATAGGCTAAAAATTTTAGGCCTTCTAGAAGACGATAGGTAAAAAATACCCTATACGCTTTTGAACAGTAATGGCATATTCCTGATTTTAGTCAAATGGAGCCATTACATGCAGCAACTAATAGCAAAAAACATATTTCGTTTTTGGGAACTCGCCGCAGAAAGTACGCATGGTGATATCATCAATAAAAATGAATATCTACTTGCAGCAACTAAAATCCCTGAACCATTGTTTAATATGATAATTCATTCCGAAACGCATCAGACGCATGTCGTTGAGGTTGAGAATATGGTGAGCTACTTTAAGGAGCGGCAGCTACCCTTTTGTTGGTGGGTTGAGCATTGTGGTAAAAATCTGCCATTAATTGCGCATTTACAAACGCAAAATACCTTGCTGGATTATAAAATTCATCCTTTTGGCGATGTGTGCGGCATGTCTGCAGATATCAAGGCGCTGAATTTGGATTATACGCTATCTTCAGAAGTTACCTTAGAATGGGTGTATACAAAAGAACAGCTTAACCAATGGCAGGAACCACTGGCAAAATCTTTTGGGCTGCAACCGCAAAATATGACATTGTATGTAGATTGCTGTGAAAAAATGTATCAAAAAAATCCAAAATCTATTCGTCACTTGATGGCAAAGCAAGGAGACAAAGCCGTCAGCAGTTTGACGCTTTTTTTAGATGAGCAAAATCAAGTTGCCAGCCTTTATAGTGGAGGCACGACACCTGAAGCACGCAATCAAGGGATTATGACAGCCTTAGGTCGCAAAGCACTTAGCCATGCACTTGCTGAAGGTTATGAGCAAGTCGTGCTGCAAGCAGCGCCAGATTTACAGCCACTTTGCTTGAAATCAGGTTTAACCATTGCTAATCGTTACGCTGTATATTTATTCGTCTAAATGCACCTGCATCTTTTTAGAAATATGTCATACTTCTAAAAAGGAGGGATGCATATGAAAGTTATTAGCCGTATTATTCAATCTGCAATTGTCAGTATTTTGGCATTTGCCGCGAATGCACACACCGCAGATGCTAACTCTGAAAAATGCTACGGCATTGTTAAAGCCGGCATGAATGATTGTCAAACGCATAACACCAGCTGCGCAAGTTCTGCAACAAAAGATAAACAGCCTGATGCTTTTGTATTTGTCCCTAAAGGGCTTTGCGAAAAAATTGTGGACGGTTCATTAACTCCTAAAGAGAAGTAATATGCGCGCCTTAAGTGAAATCCAATCACGATTTAAAGAGGCTATTTTTAAAAACGAAGAACCGTGTTTAGGAATGCAAATTCATCGTAATAATATTTATTCTAAACTAAGACGTGCGTTGCAAGAAGCGTATCCTAATATCCAACGATTAGTAGGAGAGGAATTTTTTACATTTATTGCAAATCAATATGTTAAATATTACCCTTCCTGTTCCTATAATTTAATTGATTATGGGCAATTTTTCCCAGATTTTATTCAAGACTATCCTTCAGCGCAATCATTGCCGTATTTAAAAGAGGTGGCCACTTTAGAATGGGCATGTCATTCTGCTTATTATAAGCCGTGCTTTTTCGCTTTATTTAAATTTAAACACCCCATATCAAGCATTATGCGCCTTTGCCAGCATAAAAATTTTATTGTCGATTTATCAGAAGGTGGGGAAAGGATTTTAGTGTTCAAATATCAACATGAAGTTTATTTTAAAAAGCTATCTGCTTTTAGGAGTTTTTTATGCAATGGAATAAGACTTGTGCCTTACTTTTAGTTTTATCTAGTCAAGTTTATGCTGCGGATAGTTATACCATAGATCCCAATCATTCCTATGTTCAATATGATATTAGTCATTTTGGATTTTCTCAGCAATCTGGCAAATGGTTTGCCAATGGTTCATTAGAATTTGACAAGAATCATCCCCAAAACAGCAAAACAAATGTCACCATTAAAATTGCTGATATTGACACGGGCAATCCTGAATTAAATAAACATCTAAAAAGTAATCTTTTTTTTGATGTGAGCAAATACCCTGAGGCAACTTTTGTGAGTGACAAAATAGAAGCTAAAGGCAATAAAATTTCAAAATTGCACGGAACCTTAACGTTACATGGTGTTTCAAAGCCAGTGATCTTAAATGTAAAAATGAATGGCATGGGCATTAATCCTGTGACCAATAAGGAAACGGTTGGTTTTAGTGGTCAAACACAGCTTAAACGATCTGAATTTGGCATCAATGGTTTTTTACCCAAAATAGGGGATGATGTAAAACTGAAGATTGAAGTAGAGGCCTATAAAAATGCCCCTTAAAAATTCAAATTCCAGATATGGAAGCATTTCCATGCTGCTGCATTGGATTATTGCCATCATTGTAATTTGTTTGTTGTGTTTAGGCTTTTATATGAAGGGTTTACCCATCGGCTTTCAAAAACTTAAATATTATGGCTGGCATAAAGAGTATGGATTTTTAATTTTAATATTAGTTACATTACGGTTGATTTGGCGCTTAAATAATATCAACCCCTCATTACCCATGTCTATGCCTGCTTGGCAACGCTTTGCAGCGCATGCGGTGCATTATGCATTTTATTTTTTTCTATTTACAATGCCACTTTCAGGTTGGTTGATATCTTCCGCGGCAGGGCTTCCCGTATCATTTTTTGGTTTATTTGTGTTACCTGATTTGGTTGCACCTAATGAAAATCTACGGCTTTTATTTCAACAAATTCACTTTTGGTTAGGTTGGGGTTTGGTTATAACCATCATTGGCCATACGGGCGCTGCGCTGCAGCATCATTTTATTCATAAAGACGATATTCTAAAGAGGATGTTGCCATGAGAACTGCGTGCGCTTTATTGCTTTGTGCTATACCTTACATGGCTTATGCCGCAGCAGTCCCAGATTGGAAAATCGACTCAAAGCAAAGCACGATTACTTTTACCGCTACGCAAAATAGTGCTCCGGTTTCAGGTAAATTTACGTCTTTTAAAGGCCAAATACAATTTTCACCAGAGCAATTAAGCGCCAGCAAGGTAACCATTAGTATTGATATGAATTCTATTAATACGTCTTATGCGGCGATTGCGGATACTTTAAAAACTGAAGATTGGCTGAGTGTAAAAATTTTCCCCCAAGCCGTTTTCAAATCAAACAAAGTGACTAAAATTGCAGATAACACCTATTTAGCCGAAGGGAATTTAAGCATTCGTGATAAAACACAAGCAGTTGGCATAAAGTTTGATGTAGATCAATTCTCAAAAGACAAAGCGCATGCTAAAGGCTCTTTTACGCTGAAACGCACCCCCTTTGGCATTGGCCAAGGTGATTGGTCAAATACGGATGAAATTAAGGATGAAGTGAATGTTAAGTTTGACTTAACACTGACACTTGCGTAAATCAGAAATTGCCGCTATTATTGATACATGTCCAAATATCAAATAACTAACTATGTTTGCACTTGTCGATTGTAATAATTTCTATGTCTCCTGTGAAAGGGTGTTTGATCCTACCTTAAACGGTAAACCGGTCATTGTTTTATCAAATAACGATGGTTGCATCGTTGCTCGTTCTAATGAGGCTAAGGCACTGGGCTTTAAAATGGGCGCACCGCTTTTTGAGTACCGGGAATTAATCAGACGAAAAAAAGTTATTGTTCTGTCATCCAACTTACAGCTTTATGGCGATATGTCTAGCCGTGTCATGATGTTGTTAAAAGATTTTTCACCAGAATTTGAAGTTTATTCCATTGATGAAATGTTTTTAAAGCTCACGGGTTTTGAATCATGGGATTTAATAGAATATGGCAAAAAAATCCGACAACGTGTTTGGCAGGGGGTGCGTATTCCTGTTTCTGTGGGCATAGGACCCACTAAGACGTTAGCCAAAGCGGCCAATTATTTTGCTAAAAAAGCACTATCCTCTCAAAATATTTGTTTGCTTAATGACGCTGAAAAAGCATTGCCCATATTAAACAATCTGTCAATTGGTAATGTTTGGGGTATTGGCAACCAGTGGTCTAAAAAATTAAATGAGATTGGAATATATACGGCGTATGACTTAGCTAAATCAGATCCGCAGCTTATCAAAAATAAGTTTAATGTAGTGCTGGCCAGAACTGCGTTAGAATTGCAGGGAATATCGTGTTTACCTTTAGAAGCGCATGCACCACGTAAAAATATTATTGTTTCCCGATCTTTTGGCCAAAAAGCAACGGATTTTAATGAGTTGCGTGAAGCTATTGCCAATTTTGCCAGCCGTGCAGCTGAAAAATTAAGAGCGCAAAACGCTTATGCAAGCGGAATTATGGTATTTATTAGAACTAATCGCTTTAGTAAAATTGACGCACAATACAGTAATTCCATCAGTTTACACTTTATTAAAGAAACGGATAATACGACGTTAATTTTAAAAACTGCCATCTTAGGCTTAAGCCAAATTTTTAAGAAAGGGTACGAGTATAAGAAAGCAGGCATCATGTTATTAGATCTTATTTCTCATCAAAAGCAATCTGACTTATTTATAGAAGACAGTGAAGTCAATAATACGCCCTTGATGGAGGTAATGGATAATATTAATGCCAAATATGGAAAACAAACCATCCAATTTGCATTATGTGGTGTTCAAAAATATTGGCACAGCCGTAAAGGATCTGTGACGCCGGCATATACCACACAATGGAGTGATATTATAAGGGTGTCAGCGAATTAGCGCAGTAATATATATTGCCACCTGATAAGGCCCGTGGGACACCCGTTGTACCTGGAACGCTGAGAGGTTTATTTTGTAAGCACCGTACCGCCAGATACGCAAAGATTTGTGCTTCCATCGCTTGGCTGTTCCAGCCTATTTCATCGGCTGTAAATATGGCTACCGGTTGGTTGCGTTTTTGGTTTAAGCGCGCCTCAAGCGCACGGCGAATTACCGGGTTATGCCAGCCACCCCCGGCCAATATCCAGCATTGAGGTAAGTCTGTGCCTAATTGCGTTACGCTGTTCACAATGGTATCTGCCGTGAAGGCTTCCAAGGTCGCACAAGCATCTTCCAGAGAAAGCTTTTCTAGTTCAGGAATAAGCATCATATCGCCATAATCCAATGATTTGGGAGGAGGGAGGTGGAAATAATTTTTTCCGCCTTTAATAATCGCTTTTTCATAGAGAATTTTTAATATCGCTTCGTTTACGATGCCTTTGCTTCCATATTGACCATCAGCATCCATATTCTCTTTACCCTGTGTGCGCTGGCGCACTAGGCGGTCAATTAAGGCATTACCCGGTCCCGTGTCAAAGCCAATTAAATCAAGCTCATTAGCACTACTAATCAGCGTAACGTTAGCAATGCCGCCACAATTCACCACAGCAAGTGGGAGCTTTTTATCCCGCACAGCTAAGGCGTGATGGTATAAGGGCGCAAAGGGCGCACCTTGACCACCCATGGCAATATCATGACTCCGAAAATCATTTACCACGGTAATGCCTAGTTGATTGGCTAAGTATTGACCATCACCCACAATAATAGAAATTTTTTCTGTAGGCTGGTGATATAAGGTTTGGCCATGATAACCCACCACATCAATTTGATGGGCAGAATAACCTGTTGCGGTTAATAATTTTTTTACCGCATCAGTGTGGTATTGCGTGGATTGAAGAATAATTTCATCCAAAGTGCATGGTGAACTCACTGCACTTTCAGGAAGTTTAAGTTCTTCTTTTGCATAATCTTTCATGGCTTGCGGATAATAAAGTTTCGCTGCTTGGAGGGATCCTTTGCATTTTCTCACGGCATATTCGGCCGCTTTTAATAAAATTTTAAAATCATGATCATAAGATATTGAAATATGACCTAAATCATTAATAACATTGGCGCTTCCATCTGTTTCCAGTAATGCACAATCGATGCCATCCATGGAAGTTCCACTCATTAAACCGATACTTAACATGAAGACGCTCCAAGTTATTTAAATTACACCAACAAGTGGCTGCGAATCAAACCAAATCAAATGTAGTATAATATGGGTAATTTAGCTAATGGAACAGGCTTTATGAGTATATGCTAGAAAACCATCTGTCTGATTTTGGATTTTTCTTTACCCCTCTGGGTATTATTGTTGATGTTAAGGCAAATAATCCCTTTTTGCCGTTAGCACTTACGATAGAAGCATTATCTTTAACCGTGGATGCTTTTCATGTAGATGGTTCCATTATTAGTCTGGAGTGTCAATCTGCGCTAACAGATGAAGCGTTATTAGCGCAGGGTTTCCAAGTGCTGGATGTAAAAACCGCTTTAATCTCCGCAGAGCAAGCAATGCAGCCACAACTGCTCAGAGCCTATCATTGGATAAGTTGGGATAGGCAGTCAAAATATTGTGGGCGATGTGGCTCGCTACTTGAAAGCGCATTTAATGTTACAGAAAAAAAATGTCCTTCCTGTAATCTCTCTATTTTTCCGAAGTTTTCTCCTGCGGTGATGGTACTTATTTATCGAGAAAAGGAAATATTACTGGCGCGTTCACCGCATTTCAGGGAAGGCATGTACAGTGTGATTGCAGGTTTTATTGATATTGGAGAAACGGCAGAACAAGCCGCTCACAGAGAAGTAATGGAAGAATTAGGTTTGAAAATAGTTGACTTGGAATATTTTTCTAGTCAACCCTGGCCATTTCCAGACAGCCTGATGATTGCATTTAAAGCAAAGGCGATAAATGGTGATATTAAAATTGATCCCAATGAAATAGAAGATGCCGGTTGGTTTAGTATTGATGAATTACCAACGCTTCCTATAAAGCTCAGTATCGCCAGGCAATTAATTGATAGTGTTTGTGCAGAATTAAAACTATCACATCCACCAAATTAAGTCCACGGTCCAGGTGCAAGCCATTTTTTTGAATAAGGTGTTTCAGAGAATAATGCATCTGAAATTGGTTTTAGAAATGATTCAACAGAAAAAACAATATCGCGGAATGATTCTGGGATATGCTCTTGTTCAAGGCGATTTCTGAATGCTAACCATTGAGCTGGTTTCGAATTAATAAAATCTTTTGAGAAGGCATCAATTTCTTTTGGAATTTTAGTTTTTCTTTGTTTAGTGGTCAAGCGTATTGCTTCAGTTAATTGATGACTTTCAAAATCAAATTGTCTAGACAAAAGCCATATATCATAAAAATCCTTCATCCTGCTATTCAACATACCTCGAGAGAGCATGGCATCGAATTTTTCGGCGATAGCACTTTCTTTACTGTAACAAAGCAGTCTTGGAGCTGGAAAATCTAATAGAGTAGGGAAATTTGCCTGTTGGGGTCGAGGATAGATAATATCACCGAACCCAACATCAATTTGGACTTTGATTTTTGCAGTGTCTAATTTTCCTTGGAATACAAGATTAATGCCTTCATAATCTGCATCTTCTAGGATTTTGGTGGCTTCGATTGATGAGGGATCAAAGATCATTCCATCTGAAATAACATGTAATAAAAGTATTTCTTGAATTTGAGCAATAATACTTGCTTCCATGTTGCTTGTTATACCCAACATATCAATATCCATTGTGGGACGTTGTGTTGAAGTGTTCCAGACACTCAACATTAAAGCGCCCTTAAGCACAAAGCGAGACGCATGAGGAGATTGAGATAATCTATAGAGAAATCTCTCCATTGCATAATATCGTAGTAATTCAATAAATGGACGCTCATCCTTTTTCGAGCGATTAAATAGTCGTTGGCGAACGGAGGCTGGAACATCTTTCAGAATTTTAGCACTCATAGTATAGCTTCTAGATAGGGGGTCATAATTTTTTCAACACGACAAATTTTAGCATATTTGAAAAGTATATCAACTTTCATTTTTTTGCGAGCTTTATAATACTGCAATGCTTCTAACACTACATCCATCCCAATTTTGTTTCGATATTTGAAACAATCAGCTAGTGTTTTTTCAGGACTATAAATTTTAATAGTTACATTATCTACTAGATGTTCTTCAATTCCAGCTGTAAATGACGTTGTGGAAAATTTATATGCTCTTATTGGTGGGTAAGTAAGAGAAGGGAGTCGCGAGTCACGAGAGATTGCCATATGGACTTTGTGGGGGATCTGTGTCGTGATTTCATGATAGGACAGCGCTGAAATGAGGCATATTACCGCGTTTGGATATCGCAGACTGACAGTAACTAAATCTGGATCACTTATTGCTGGAAGTTCTGAAAGCCTATACACCCCCCTTGTAATCAGCTCAATAATTCCATTATCACGAAGTGAGTAAAGCATATATCGCGATATTCCATTATTAATAGCTTCACTCATGTGAAGCTGTCCTCCATGCTCTTTAAATATTTCAATAGGAGATTTTTTCATTTTGCGAAAGACAATATGTTATCATTTATACATATATGGTAACATATTGTCTGCTATATTGCAAATTTACCAATAACTAGTTGATTTATATTAAAATTTTATAAAAGCTCTGCATTGTCAGGGAAATGTCACACCCATTCATACCGCAATCTTAAGAAACCGGAATTAGAAGAATAGTCCGTTTTATGATTATAATCATAGCTGACGGTAAAGACTAATCCGACCACTTCACTCATCGTGGTAAGACTTGCTCCAATATTCCAGCTACCAGGAGGAGGTTTGGCGCCCAAAGTGAAGAAATCTGGTCCACCACCGGTAAATTGAGAAGTTGTTTCTATCGTACTATTAATAAAATCATAAAATAATCTAAAATGTATTTCAGGTTCATAGAAAGCGGTTGAACTAGTAAAATCCTGGGCAAGTTGAACCCCGATACTGCCGAGCAACATACTAAATCCAGGAGAATCTATTGTTTGACTAGCCGTTCCTGCGCCAGTTTCTGTATACGTATTGAAATCCAAGTAAGAAAAATTTAACGAAACTAATGGGGTAACATGCAGAGAACTTTGCGTAAGGCAGCATTTATCCACAAAGGGAATGGTATATAAATCATCGAATGTAATGTCATAACCTAGATCTGCTTGTGATCCAAATTGCCAGCCATGATATCGTGAAGCGGCGGTAAGTCTTACGGTTTTAAAATTAATATTGCGATCTGAAGCGTAATCATTATAACCAAGAGAGGTTAACCAATTAACAAATAGCGGGTTTCCAGGGGAAACTTGGCCATATAAGATGACTTCAAAATTATCAATGATGGTAATAGAGCCAGGTGAAACATTATTTTTTACTCTTGCATTTGCAAAATCAATTGCTGCACCGATTATCACATTTTCGTTATAGGCCGTATCCGCACCGATAGCGACGCCCCACATAGCATATCTATAACCCGGGATTGCATCACGTGTTGCTTCATTAACATCTTGACCAAAACTCGTTACCCATGCCCCCCCTTTGCAAAACAGATCGCCAGCAGCGTAAGCCGTTAATGACGGCTTTTGATGGAACAGTGTAATCAGTCTATTTTCAATGCTGTTATACACTATGGTTTCATGACCGAAGCCTTCTTCTTTAAAAGAAGTATCGACAATGGGCGCCAAAGAGGTGAGGGCTGCATTTAGAATGGAAATATCTGTATAGGTGGGGAATTGAACAACAATAGCGTCCAAAGAACCCAATACCGTACCGCCTGATAATGTTATTCCCCTCAAGACAGTTAATGCTTCGGAAACGCCCCAGGTATTACTTTGATCAGCTGGCGGTATAGCATGAGCCGCGAAACTGCAAAAAAGGCTAGATCCAAGCACAGTTTTGGCAAGAATATTTTTTATACTATGATTCATTTATAATGCCAGGGTTCATATTTAAGGCTAATTACCAGCGTATTAGTTAATGCCTTTATTAGGCAACTACCTTTCATGTTTGAACATTGTCTTCATCTATATTCCTATACTATGATGTATAAAACAACCCTACATCATAGTTCAAAATATGTCTGATTCTTTTTCGAAAATTTCCCTATGTTTACTCTTAATTTTATTTAATAGTGTCATTTTTGCGAGTCTTGAAGATGAAGATAAAAATGATAAGAAAGATGATCCTATTAAACAGGGTAATTTTTCGTTACCTGGCTCTCAACAACCGGGGCCTTTAGTGAGCTTTGGTGAGCATATTATTGCCAAAGGAAAGGTGCAGTTGTATTTACAAGCGGATGATTTTGCCGGGAAAAATAAGCATTTAGTGGATGCGCTTCCTGGAATTTTATATGGAATTGCAGACAATTTTTCTGTATTCCTTAGTTTTCCCATGGCAATTGACTTCAGATATGGTAATAATCATTCTTCTGGTATTGAAGATATATTTTTAAGCTTTGAATATGCTTATTACAACACAAAAAGCAAACATAGCGTTTCTCAAGGGACAATCCTGGGCACGGTCTTTTTCCCTAGCGGTATTATTACCAAGGAACCGAGCACGGGTAATGGTGCAGTAAGCTTTTTTATTGGAACGACTTTTAATAAAACTTATACAGAATGGTTTTTCTTTGGCTCGCCCGGGGCGTTGTTTCCTACAACTAATGGTGGAACTCGAATTGGTAATGAATATGATTATCAATTGGGTTTTGGCCGGAATATTAAGAGTGTACCTGATAAATATATCTTTGCCTGGATGGTTGAAATGGATGGTGCATATTTTGAAAGGGACAGAATTAACGGTATCCTCAATCCAAACTCTGGCGGTAATTTAGTCTATGTTACGCCCTCTATTTGGTATTCGACGAAGAAATTAATATTTCAAGTTGGAGTAGGGGGAGTGCTTACACAACATTGGCTAGGTAATCAAACCCCTGAAAAATACTTAATAACAGCAAATTTAGGTTGCTCACTAACATAATCTGCCGATTATCTGTTGTATCGCTATGCTCATCTTATAATGCTTTTAATGGCGCGTCTGCTGTATTACAAAGGCTAAATGCTTAGATTTAACCTTTTGTATGTGTGATTTTATGCTAAAACCCGGGACAGTGAGAGCGGATGAGGGCGCTTTTCTTTCTGCAGCAACCAGAGAGCGCATTCTTGCTATAACAGATGAGCTTGCGGCATATCAGTGCTCTGAAAGCCAGGTGCGCGAAATGGGGGTTATTGCGCAAGGTTTAATTCAGAGTGAAAGCTATAAGGATTATTGTCAAATAAAATTCAGCATTGCCAGACAATTAATTGGCAGTGTTTGCGCAGAGCCATCACACCCATTCGTGCTGTAATCTTAAGAGACCGGAATTAGAAGAGCAGTCCGCTTTAGTTTTATTGCTAACATAATTTTCCGATTATCCGTTACATCGCTACGCTTATCTTATAATGCTTTTAATGGCGCATCAGTTGTACTACAAAGGTTAAATGCTTAGATTTGATCTTTTGTATGTGTGATTTTATGCTAAAACGCAAAGTTAATGAATTAGAAGTAAGTATACCTCCGTCAGAGTGCGTAAGGCGGCACCCTGTGCTGACCCCTAGGACAGTGGGAGCGGATGAGGGCACTTTTCTTTCTGCAGCAACCAGAGAGCGTATTCTTGCTGTAACAGATGAACTTGAAGGATCCGGGAGTTCAATTGGCGTGGATATCATAGACGATATACCCGTGATGTTTGGAACTGAAGGGACACCTATTGCTCTTTATACTAAACATCTCCTTGGTGAAGGGCGTTACGGCGAAGTATATTTTGGAGAAGTGGTAGATACAAGAATGCCGGTTGCCGTAAAAAGAACCAGACCTCTTTCCCCGGGCGCTATTAGCGAAATGCAAACGATATATCAGTGCTCTGAAAGCCAAGCACGTGAAATGGGAGTTATCGCGGAACAAGAAGAGATAGGTAACTTGCAGGCAAAAGGCAGGTTTGTGGATTCTACACACATTTCAGGTAAACAACCTTATTTTCTAATTGCGCAAGATTTAATTTGGGGTGAAAACTATAAGGATTATTGTCAAAAAAATGAATTACTTGCATTAAGTGAAAAATGTGAAATGTTCTACTTTTGTGCGTATGAACTATTAGAAGAATGGCATGAAAAAGGGTTTACACATGGGGATGTACAATGGGCAAATCTCATATGGAATAAGGATAAGAAAAAATGCACTTTTGTAGACTTTGGTCATGTTCATGCCTTGCCCGAAGATGCAGAAAGGCAAAAAAGACTAAAAATGACAGATATTGATGCATTGCGAATTAAAGTTCTAAATCAGATATTTGCTACGCCAGTAGAGCCCCCATCACTTGCAGACGCTGCAATTTATGCTGAAGTAGATAGCTTGAATGCTAAAATGCAAAAAGCAGTACAAGACAATGAATATAACCTAGATGAAATCATTGAGGCAGCAAGAAGATTGGTAACAATGTCACAGCCAGCCTTGGTTCTAGCGCAACGACCAAAGTAATAGCCCGCAATATTTCCGAGTACACTTATACTCAGAAGTGATAATTATGCTTATCTAGGTTAGACAACTATAATCATTACACTTTTGAAGTTCGACTTCAAAAGTGTAATGATTACGATCTCTGTTCTATTACCTGGAAGTGACTAATGCTAAAAAGTCGAAAACTCGGCAACCAAGGACTTGCGGTATCGGCTTTAGGGCTTGGCTGTATGGGTATGAGCCAATCGTATGGCATCGCAAATGAGGCGGAATCCATCCAAACCCTCAAGCATGCGGTTGAATTAGGGGTTACTTTCTTTGACACCGCAGAAATTTATGGCCCCTTTACTAATGAAACGCTTTTAGGGCGGGCATTAAAACCGTACAGAAATAACATAATCATCGCGACTAAATTTGGATTCAAAATTCAAGATGGCAAAATGGCTGGGGTTAATAGTCACCCTGCCCATATTAAACAGGCTGTTGAAGGCTCGCTGAAGCGCTTACAAACTGATCATATTGATCTTCTTTATCAACACCGCATTGACCCCACAGTACCTATTGAAGATGTTATAGGTGCAATGGCAGATCTTATCCAAGAAGGAAAAGTACGTTATTTGGGTCTTTCAGAGGCTGGTGAGCAAAATATTCGCAGAGCACATGCAACCCATCCCATTTCTGCCTTGCAAAGTGAATATTCTCTCTGGGAGCGTAACTTAGAAGATAAAATAATCCCTCTATTAAACGAGTTAAAAATTGGTCTTGTCCCCTTTTCTCCCCTAGGACGTGGTTTTCTTACAGGTACTGCTAAGCGGGCTGAAGAATACCCAGAAACGGATTTTCGTAAGATAGATCCAAGATACCAAGGGAAAAATTTTGATGCTAATATGCGCGCGGTTGCTGTTGTTCGTGATTTAGCGAAAGACAAAAACGTAACACCTGCACAAATTGCGCTCGCTTGGCTGTTACATAAAGGTGAAAATATTGTCCCCATTCCAGGAACCAAACACCAAAATCTTCTTGAGGAGAATCTTGGTGCTATTGAAGTTCATCTTACCTTGGCTGAATTGAAGCTACTAAATGAAGCTTTACCACCTGGGGCAACAGCTGGACCACGGTATAGTCAAGTGCATATGGCATATGTAGATCGTTAATGAAGAATTAGACTGCTTTGTACTTGATTTGTACAATTGTACTTTTCAAGTACAAAGCAGACTAATTATTTACTCCTCTAGAGCCCGCGCCAAAAATATCCGATGAACGGCCATGATCACCCGGCAATCAGTTATTTAACTGATTGGTTATATTGTATATTCCGCTTATAATATGATTTAGTTACATATATTATATCAGGGGGAATACATGCCTAATACCATGTCACTGTCATTACAACGTCTATGCGAAGATTTTTGCATTCCAATTGAGCTTATCGAAAAACATTACTATAAAAAGGAAGAAATTGCTGGTTCGCTTCTTAATCGATTGAAAACACTAGCAGAAGCAGGCATCACTTTTTCAGAGTGTCCGGAACTATATCAGGCAGTTATTGCAGACCGCTACAATGCTGATAAGCTATCTGCTGGATTTGTCACATTAGCAGCAGCAGGCATCACTTTTTCAGAGTGTCCAAAAGCATATCAGGCAGTTATTGCAGACCGCTACAATGCTGATAAGCTATCTGCTGGATTTGTCACATTAGCAGCAGCAGGCATCACTTTTTCAGAGCAGCCAAAAGCATATCAGGCAGTTATTGCAGACCCCTACAGTGCTGATAAGCTATCTGCTGGATTTGTCACATTAGCAGCAGCAGGCATCACTTTTTCAGAGTGTTCGGAACTATATCAGGCAGTTATTGCAAACCCCTACAGTGCTGATAAGCTATCTGCTGGATTTGCCGCATTAGCAGCAGCAGGCATCACTTTTTCAGAGCATCCAAAAGCATATCTGGCAGTTATTGCAGCACCCGCTTATGCTGATAAGCTATCTGCTGGATTTGTCACATTAGCAGCAGCAGGCATCACTTTTTCAGAGCATCCAAAAGCATATCTGGCAGTTATTGCAAACCGCTACAATGCTGATAAGTTATCTGCTGGATTTGCCGCATTAGCAGCAGCAGGCATCACTTTTTTAAAGAATCCAGAAGCATATCTGGCAGTTATTGCAGCACCCGCTTATGCTGATAAGTTATCTGCTGGATTTGCCGCATTAGCAGCAGCAGGCATCACTTTTTTAAAGAATCCAGAAGCATATCAGGCAGTTATTGCAGCACCCGCTTATGCTGATAAGTTATCTGCTGGATTTGCCGCATTAGCAGCAGCAGGCATCACTTTTTTAAAGAATCCAGAAGCATATC
>Ga0207075_1042_pt1 | contig 26650 bp, 21 predicted proteins | sample Alteio_BWMinHeat_64_FD_153587 | JGI IMG/M metagenome (GOLD analysis project Ga0207075, IMG submission 153587) | Enriched cells from forest soil in Barre Woods Harvard Forest LTER site, Petersham, Massachusetts, United States -... | ecosystem: Environmental > Terrestrial > Soil > Temperate forest >... | reverse complement strand
CGCAAAGCGCCAAGAGGGATTTGGTCACCACCGTTAAGTCACAATATGCCCACATATGTACACAAAGTAACGTTTATCATTATGTTATGTACATATGTGGGCAAGATATATGAATTTAAAAGAGTTAATTCCTGGTGAACCATGGGCCGGCCTAATCACACCTATTATGAGTGGTGCTCTTTGCCTGGAGTAAGCGCAGCATATTTAATTAATAGCATTTCATGGGTTTCAGCATATTCAGGATCTTGCGGGATACAGTCAACAGGGCATACTTGTTGACACTGCGGTTCGTTAAAATGACCTACGCATTCTGTGCAACGCGTGGGATCAATAACATAATATTCTTCACCCTGAGAAATGGCCTGATTAGGACATTCTGGCTCACAAACATCGCAGTTAATGCATTCTTCAGTTATTTTTAGTGCCACGGCTTATCCTTTTCGCCACACACGGTGGTACAAAACTGGTAATATCGCCGCCAAGCTCCGCAATCTCCATGACTAAAGAAGAAGCGACAAAAGAAAATTGTGCATCCGGCGTTAAAAATACCGTTTCAATATCAGGCGCTAAGCGCCGATTCATATTCGCTAATTGAAATTCATATTCAAAGTCTGAAACCGCACGCAAGCCGCGAATAATGGCCGTACCGTTCTGTGCGCGCACAAAATCTACTAATAAATTAGAAAATCCCAACACTTCTACTTTTGCCACAGCACTTAATGATTCTTTTGCCAAAGCGATGCGCGTTTGGATATCAAAATTCGGCTTTTTTCTGGCATTTTCTGCCACCGCCACAATCACACGGCCAAACATTTTGGCAGCGCGCGCCACCAAATCCACATGGCCATTGGTAATGGGATCAAAAGTTCCTGGAAAAATTACGGTCATACAATATATCCTTCTTGCACCGCTTCAATGGCTGCCTGCACATTTTCTGGTGGCACATCCGGTGTAATCCCATGCCCACAATTAAAAACATGACCACACCCTACACCAAAATCTGCCAAAATAGTTTTCACTTCTGCTTTGATAGTGGCGGGAGATGCTAATAAAATACTGGGATCTAAATTACCTTGTAGCGCAACCTGATGGCCCACCCGCTTTCTGGCATCTTTAATATTTTGTGTCCAATCAATACCAATAGCATCGCAACCGGTTTGGGCGATATTTTCTAACCATTGCCCGCCTTGCTTAGTAAAAAGAATCACCGGTATCTCTGGCGCACTTTTTTTCAAGAAAGTCACTATCTCTTGCATAAAATGCAATGAAAATTGCTGATAGGCAGGCCCCGTCAAAACCCCACCCCAGGTATCAAATATCATAACGGCTTTGGCACCGGCTTGAATTTGCGCTTGCAAATATAAACAACTCGCTTGCATTAATTTGCCAAGCAATGCCAATAAAATAGCGGGTTCATTATAAAGCATTTTTTTAATGACAGAAAAGTCGCGACTGCTCTTGCCTTCCACCATATACGTTGCCACCGTCCAGGGGCTGCCACAAAAACCTATCACCGGTACCTGTTGATTGTGACGCGAAACCAAGCGTATCGCCTCCATCACATAACCTAAATCATTTTCAGGATCTGGGATGGGTAATCTATCTACCGCTTTTTTATCACGCACGGGGTTATCAAATTGCGGGCCTTCATTAGTTGCAAAATGCAAACCTAACCCCATGGCATCTGGAATGGTTAAAATATCTGAAAAAATAATCGCCGCATCTACCGCAAAGCGCGCTAAGGGTTGTAACGTGATCTCACAAGCCACTTCCGGCGTTTTGCACATAGCTAAAAAGCCACCCATTTTTTCACGCAACGCGCGGTATTCCGGCAAGTAACGCCCCGCTTGGCGCATAAACCACACAGGAGTTCTATCCACCGGTTGGCGTTTTAAAGCATTAATTAAACGAAAGGTTGACATGCGTATATTCACCTAAAGGGAAAGTGGTTTATTTTACCCCTTTGGTCACCAATTGTCATTTATTGGGGATGTCAGGACTGCCGATACTTCTTAATATCATCCTGTACCGCATGTAGCTCTCTTACCCAAGGCTGCAGATTCTCTCTTTTTAAAGAAACCGGCATTTCATGCATAGCCAATTTAGCATGTTTAGCGGTTGGGTAATCCCCATACACCACCACAAACCAATCTTTGCCTGAACGTTGGGTACGGAAGTAATGGGCTTTATCATTAAGACCATGCGCTTGAATAAATTGTTTCACTTTGGCTTCTTTGCCAAGCCCTAAAAGCTGGACGGTATAATGATGGCCATTGGCGGATAATAGTTGCTCTTCTGCTGAGTTTAAAGATTTTTTAGTAGGTTTTTTTGCAATGATCTTGGATTTTAGTTGTGGTTTTATTGCTTCTTTTACTTCTGCTTGAACGGGTGGTTCTTTCATCTCTATATGCATGTGTGATGCAGCTAGCGGCTCTTGGATTTTTTCTACTTCAGGTGCAGGCGCGGGTACATTATTTTCTGCTACCAATGGTGGTTCTTCTTCTACAGCAGAATTCGCCGTATTGGAATTTTCCGTATTTTCAAAATGAAATGCGATGGGGAGTTCTGTGGTATCAGTAGCATTGGTTGCTTCTTCTTTTTTGGGAATAACATCGTCTACTGGCCAGGCATCTTCTGCCAATTGCGCTTCATTAATAGGAATATTATTACGCTCTTCTTCCATATTATGGTTAAACAACAGATAACCACCGCCGATGAGAACACCTGCGGATACGCCTACAGAAATTGAACGCGTGAACCAAGATTTAAAATTGCGCTTTGTCATTTTTTTATCCATTACGGTTAATTGTCCAAAGACGAGCTCCCCTTCCTGAATAACAAATCCAGGTAATCCTCGCGAACGCTCCAAAATACCTGCCATTTGTTCTGCGGCATTGGGGAGCGTCGCGTCTTTCGCAAAAAAGTTTTTGATATCTACTAACGTCCAAGCATCTAATTCTACAGTATGCACTTTGCCATGCACAAAAGAAGAAAATTCCGGCGAAAACAACCGAAACTCTAAAGAAGGTTCACCTAATAATATTAAGTGGAGTTGTCGCCAAGGATCTGCTTCAAATTGTACCAAAGCAATTAAGGCCTGCAGCTGCTCAACACTCAATAAATGCGCATCATCAATTAATAAAACCGAAGTTATTTGTTTCTCACTGAAAACTTGGTCAACATGATTTTTAATCTGTGATAAAATCATATCCGTGCCTTGCCAGGCGAGCTCATAACTTTTTGCAATCTGATGCATTAATTCTTCCACAGACGATTGTGGGCGCGCTCTAATCGCTTTCTTGCGTAATTCTGGTGTTGAGGTGCGTAGCAAATGTTTAGCAAAAGTTGTTTTACCCCCTTGTTGCGGGGCAACCACCAATACAATATTCTGGCTTGATTGGCACAATTGCTCAATGGTATCGGTATGTTGCTGCCAGGCGGGCGTAATGAAAATCTTGGATTTTTCTAATCGCGTGGAAATAATATTCTTTTTGATTGCTTTTTTCATGGTGTCCCTACTCTCGTTGCAGTAAGCGCCTGTATTACGTGTGATGCCGTTGCATGCGTGGTAAAAGCCTGGCCTAACGCCTTTAGCAATACCCAATTGAGCTTTGTGGCTCCATGTTTTTTATCATATTTCATTTTAGCCAAAATCTCTGCTGGTGTAATCCCTGGTGGCAATGTTGTTGGCAATCCCGCAGTTTTCAATAAAGACATTACCCGTTCTAATAGTTGCCCATCAACCGTATTGTGTTCCATTGACAATCTTATTGCCACTATCATCCCTATTGCAACCGCTTCACCATGCAGACATTGCTTGTAATCTAGAATACTTTCCAATGCATGGGCCACCGTATGACCAAAGTTCAGCACAATGCGTTGTTGTCCCTCTTCTTTTTCATCACTCGCCACGATTGCAGCTTTTAATTGGCAAGCTTGCTTGACGGCGTGATTAAGCGCATCTGGCTGACGCTGCATTATTTCGATGATATGTGATTCTAGCCAATTAAAAAACGGGGGATCCAGCGTTAATCCATATTTAATTAACTCTGCTAATCCGGATATAAACTCGCGTTGTGGTAAGGTAGACAAGGTGGATAAGTCTGCCACCACCGTTTGTGGCTGGTGAAAAGCGCCGATTAAATTTTTGCCCAACACATGATTCACGCCGGTCTTACCACCTATTGCCGCATCTACTTGCGCTAAAAGGGTGGTAGGGCAATGGATAACTTTTATACCGCGTAAATAGCAAGCGGCACAAAACCCCCCTAAATCATTAATCATCCCACCACCTAAGGTAATCAACACGGAATCACGATGATAACCTTGTGCCAATAAAGCAGACCAAATATTGGCAGCAGTCTCTAGGGTTTTATGATAGTCACCCGAGGGTACTAAGGCATGACTGACTTCCGTAGCACCTGCGGCATAACACGTTTTTTCTAGTGAAGGTAAATAGATACGGGCGATTTCCGGATGACTGAGTATGAATACTTTCTTTCCTTTAAGCGTAGCTTCAAAACATTGGGGTTTTTCTAATAAGCCATAACCTACATAAATAGGATAACGACCTGTGGGAAGTTTAACCCAAAGGGGATCTTCTAAATCTGTTAAAGCATGAGATCCGTTCAAAGTGATACTCAACCCAGCTGATCACGCTCAAGTAAGTGAATAACTTCTGAAGCCACAGAACGTACCGTACGACCGTCCGTAGGAACGACGACATCCGCAACTTCACGATAAAGCGGATCACGTTCGAGCATTAATTCTTTTAGCGTAGATTCTGGCGTATCATTTTGCAACAATGGCCTACGTTTATCGCGCGCCGTTCTGCGCATTTGTTGCTCAACGGAAGCATATAAATAGACGACCGTGCCACGCGCCGCTAGTCTGTTTCGATTATCCGCATTGAGTACGGCACCCCCACCCGTGGCAAGGACAATGCCCGTCAGTTGGCTCAGATCATCAATAACTTGAGATTCCCTTTTTCTAAATCCTTCTTCGCCCTCAACGTCAAATATCCAAGCAATATCTGCGCCGGTACGTACCTCAATTTCCTGATCCGCATCATAGAACTCAAGCTTTAATTCTTTTGCCAATTGTTTACCAATCGTGCTTTTGCCTGCCCCCATGGGGCCAATTAAAAATAAATTCACTGATCGTTTCATGATTTATCAACAACATTTGATATGTGTATAGAAAGCGAGCTTAATAACTACTAAGACTACGTCTTAGCTGGAGCGTTAGTATATCATAAGCTAAAGAATTTTAGGGGTCACAAAGATCATCAACTCATTTCTTTGTGTAGTATGAGACGCGTGTCCAAACAACCGTCCAATAACGGGGATCCTATTCAGCAATAAGAGTTTATCTTTCTGTGTGTTAATAGTTTGCTGATAAATCCCCCCGAGCACAATCGTTTCACCATTTCCAACCAACACTCTGGTATGCATTTCACGCGTATTAATTGCCGGTACGCCATTGGTTATAACACCTGGGGAGTCTTGGTTCACTTTTAAATCCATAATAATGCGATTATCCGCAGTGATTTGTGGGGTAACTTCTAAACGCAGTACGGCTTTCTTAAACGCAATCGCCGCACCACCATTGGAGGTCGCTTCTTGATAAGGGATCTCTTGACCCGATTCAATATACGCTTGCTGTTGATTCGCGGTAATCAAACGTGGGCTTGCCACAATCTTCCCTAATCCTTCTGACTCTAAGGCTTGTAACTCTAGATCTAATATCGTTCCCTGGGGCAAACTCGCCACCGTAAATCCTAAACTTGCATTGAGTGAAAAATCTTTGTCACGTGTCCCCCAGCGCACGCCTAAAGATTCTTGAAAATTATCCATGGCATACACAATCCGCGATTCAATTAACACTTGCCTGACCGGTTTATCTAACCGCAGCACTAAAGCTTTTATTTCTGCTAATTTCTCAGGCGTGTCTTGCAACAAAAGAGTATTGGTACGCGCGTCTATGGTTACACTGCCACGCGGGGACAGCAGTGAATTTTTATCCGTTTTTAAGAGCGTTGCAATTTCTTGCGCTTTCGCATAATTGAGCTCTAACTGCACGCTCGTAAGTGTCTCACGCGCCACCATTTCTTCTTGCGGTCCAATTAACAGAATATTGCCTTCTTGGCGCTGCGATAATCCTTTCACTTTAAGAATCATTTCTAAGGCACGTTGCGGTGGCACATCGGCTAATTTTAAGGTGATATTCCCACTCACTGCATCACTGACAACAATATTTAATCCAGTAAATTCAGCAATAATCTGCAATGCGGCCCGCACTTCAATTTCTTGAAAGTTTAAAGATAATCCATCACTAGCCCAACTCTTTGTCACGATGATGAGAAGCAGCCATATTTTCCTCATGATATTTTACTCCTTTAGGCGCTTTGGTGAGCACCCATTTGCGGCCATTTTTTTCAATCGTGCCCACACTCTGCAAGTGATTCCCCGTCTTTGCGCTGGCAAAGGGCAAAAATGGATTGCGTGCGTTACTATGCGGATAATCAAAAGAGGCATCTATGGATGGCAAATTTTCACTCGCTTGCCTTTGGGTATAATACGTTTTTGCACGAACCCCCATCAAAAGTCGCTTGGCATTGCCAGGCTCCATGGGGCGCATGACAAAATCCTCTAACGTCACCAAATAAAAAAGCGTTGCGATACGATGGGAAAAAATAGCTAATTGATGATAATCCCCCACAACGGATATTTCTATCGGCAATTCATGATAAAACGCCAATTCCTTCTCTGGCAATAACCGAATAATTTGAAATTCCAAGCCTAAGGCATGACCCACCGTGGAAATTTCTTCCAAAAGCGCAGGCACTTGACTTTTTTGCAAAAGACGCTGTAGCTGCAATGCATATTGCTGATGGGCGTCATTTTCTTGAGCATTATTTTTCTGGGCAGCTACCTGTTTTTGCAATTGAACTTCTTGTGCTTGCAACGCCTGCAGGGTCTCACCTTGCAGCCTTATATCAAAGTAATAGCCTAAAAGCATTATTAGCACAAAGGTGATAATCGCAACAAAAATTTTAACAACCCGCTTAAGCATTGCTCACTGCAGCATGTATATGAAATACAATAATTGACTCTTCTTTTTGCATTAAATCTAATTGCGGGGCATGTACTTCAGGAGCCGTGCCTAAATTATGCATGAATAACATCACTTGCGCATGCGATTGGGCCACTCCTTCTATTAAAATTTGCGCGCCAATCCGATTAAAACTCGTCAAATATAAACCCTCTGGCACTAATGGCACCAGGTGGGTTAATAGTTTGGCATTTTGCGCACGGTTGGCGGTTAATTGGCTAAGAATTTCTATTTTATCGTCCAGAATTTGTTTATCATCTCCTTGCTGTTTTTGTGCCTTAATTTTATTTTTCCAGACCGCATTTTTCTTTTCTTGGTGCTCTATACATTGCGCAAGCCAAGTGTGCAGTCCTCCTATACATAAGGCAGCGCAGATGCTACTCCACATTAATATCGCACAAAATGCATTTTTGGGCTGGATTGGTTCTGGCGTCTCATGTAACCAAGGTGCGGGATTTTCCATGGCCCAGAGTATATACAGATAGTCTATGCACGCATGCATTATTTAACAATTAGTTAACTTACTGTTTTTAGAAAATTTTCAATCTTTTTAGGGATTTTAGGTAAAACTCTTCCACAGTTTAGTCAACATGTTGGTATAATTAGAGAATGAAACATCTCTTAGACATTTTTTCCAAGGCATTTTTGCGCGTTCTGTTGAGCACACTGATTGCCGGGTTTTGTGCGCTGGCGGTTATTGTGCTTTATACGAATGCCCAATTGCCTCCCGTGGATCTTTTGGAAGACATCCAACTTCAGGTGCCTTTAAAAATTTACTCTGCTGATGGTAAGCTGATTGGCGAATACGGTGAAAAACGGCGTACCCCCATCTCCATCAAAGATGTTCCTGAAACTTTAAAGCTTGCCATTTTAGCAACCGAAGACCGGCGCTTTTATGAACACAATGGCGTAGATTTGCGTGGTATGGCCAGAGCAGGCTTACATTTAATTGCCAGCGGCAGCAAAGGGCAAGGTGCCAGTACTATCACCATGCAAGTTGCGCGTAATTTCTTTTTAACGCGCAAAAAAACCTTTGCGCGCAAACTCAATGAAGTGTTATTGGCGATTAAAATAGAAGAAGAATTACCTAAAGATAAAATTCTTGAACTCTATCTCAATAAAATCTATTTTGGCAAGCGCGCGTATGGCGTACAAGCGGCAGCGGCGGCCTATTATGGTACCACCGTAGATAAACTGGATTTGGCGCAAATGGCAATGATTGCTGGCTTACCACAAGCACCATCAACCGTTAACCCCATTAATAATCCTGATGCGGCATTAAAGCGTCGCACGCATGTCTTAAAGCGCATGTTGCATTATGGTTTTATCAACGAAAAGCAATACAACGAAGCATTAAATGCTCCGATTGCTACGAATTATCACGGCCGAGTGGTGGACATTGATGCACCGCATATTGCCGAAATGGCACGTAAAGAGCTGGTGGAAAAATTTGGTCATGAAGTCTACACCTCCGGTTATGTTGCTTATACCACCGTTGATAGTCGGTTACAGAAATTTGCGCATCGTGCCGTACAATCTGGACTTTTAGAATATGATAAACGTCATGGTTACCGTGGCCCGATTGAAAAACTCTCGGTCCCTAAAGATGGAAAAATTGATACTACCTTATGGGCCAAAAATTTAAGAGAACAACCCAAAACCGATCTGATTGTACCGGCGGCAGTGATAGGTATTGACAGCAATGGCATTCGCGCCATGTTGCCTAATCAACAACGCGTCACCATTACTTTTGCCAGTATGCAATGGGCCTGTAAAGAACAAACGCGCATACGCTTAGGCTTGCCGCCCCGCACGCCCCAACAAATTGTTTCTGTGGGTGATGTTATTTATGTAGAGCCTGGCAATAATGAATGGTTGTTTAGTCAATTACCAGAAGTTGAAAGCGCATTAGTGGCCTTGCAACCTAAAAATGGCGCAATCCTGGCATTAATTGGTGGCTTTGATTTTAATGCTTCCTATTTTAATCGTGCGGTACAAGCCACGCGTCAACCCGGTTCTAATTTTAAGCCCTTTATTTATGCCGCTGCATTAGAAAATGGTTTTACCGCCGCCACCGTAATCAATGATGCGCCGATTGTTTACAAAGATAACAATAGTGATAATGAATGGCGTCCTCAAAATGATACGCGCAAATTCTACGGCCCAACACGCTTACGCGTGGGTCTCACCAAATCACGCAACTTGGTCTCGATTCGTTTATTGCAAACCTTAGGTTTATCACGGGCGTTAAAAGTGGTAGAGCGCTTTGGTTTTCCACGTCAAAATTTACCCCGCAGCTTATCGCTCGCCTTAGGTACGGCAACGGTATCGCCGGTAGAGATTGCCGCCGGTTATGCGGCTTTTGCCAATGGTGGTTATAAAATAACCCCGCATGTCATTCAACGGATTGTAGATAGTCAAGGAAAAGTGATATTTGAGACCAATACGCCCACCGTTTGCCCACAATGCGATCAACTGCTCGTACAGAATGAAGAAGATAAAGAACCCAGTGCGATAACACCTGCCAAAACCCAACAACCGGTAACGGGCGCTGCGCCGCGAATTATTTCACCGCAAACGGCATATATCATGACTTCTATTTTGCAAGATGCAATTTTAACCGGTACGGGCCGTGCGGCCAAAGCGTTAAACCGTCCTGATCTGGCCGGTAAAACCGGTACTACCAATAATCAAATGGATGCCTGGTATTCTGGTTATAATCAATCTTTAGTGGCAACCGTCTGGGTAGGATTTGATGAACCCAGTCCCTTACAAGAGTATGGTTCACAAGCCGCATTACCGATTTGGATGAAATTTATGGGACCTGCATTACAAGGCGTCCCTGAAACCAAACCTGAACAGCCCCGCGGCATAGTCACTGTGCGCATAGATCCTAAAACCGGTATGCTAGCGCGTCCTGGGCAACCCAATGCCATCTTTGAAATCTTTAATCAAGATACCGTCCCGCATGAAATGGCAGATTATTCCAGCAATGAGTACCATGCTATCACCCCGGGTGGTGACAGCAATGGGGAGACGCTGTTTTAGGTTTTCCATCCGTTTAATAGCACCATTTATCGAACAAAGATAGCAGCATGACATAAAATACGTTAAAATGGCCATTTAATTTAACGTATTAAAAAGGCTATTTATGCCGCTAGACGGGCCACACCTAAAGCGTAAACGCGAAGGTAACGATCAGCCAAGAGAAGCAAAACGTTCAAACCCCACGGATCCGCAAGCGATACTCGACTTAAGACTCTTTGCGCACGTATTTAATGATCCTGATTTAAGCGGCAGACCTCTACAAGGTGCGCAATTTAGCCAAACTATTTCCTATTTTAATCATTGTTTGACGCAATTATCTACCGGCGCAATTAACATTGAAGGATTAACACCGGAACAACGTGTTAATATCCAAACACAAGCGCAAAAACTGCAGGAGTTATTTGAATATTTTAAGAATACCTGTGAACTCATAAGTGATACGTTAACTGATCCTCTCCCCGAAAAGCTACCGCAAGCCTTATCTGATATATCTAATAGGTGTATTAAAAAATTAAAAAAAATGGGTAGAATTTTGATCCCTGGTGGATGGCGAGGTCAAAAAGGAAAATCAGGCCATTCAATGATCTATGAATTTACATTCACACAAGATGGTCAATTATTATTCTTAGTATGGAACACCGGTGCTGGCATAGAAGCGCATCTTGCTACGGATTCTGAATTTGGAAAAGTCTATCAACCCGTCAAGGCTTACACAATACCAATCGCTGAGCTACAGAAAAATACACTCCAGGATTATCTTATTAAGCTGCTTGAGCCTACTATTTTGCCAAAATTTTCTGATTCAGAGCCCTTTGATGAAAAGATACTTTATCAGCAAATTCTTACGCATATCTCATTTTTAAAAGGTCAAGAAATTGATCCAACCCATTATATAAAAGGAAAAATTCATGGCCAATGGTCTGGAACTTGTGCTTGGCAAGTACTGGCGGAAATGGCCAGAAATTATGGTTTTTCTGAATTTGACGATGAAATTATTAATTATGAAATTATGCGCTACACGTTAGATTCCTTTTGTTGTGCATTAAAAGATGAAGATTGGCAGAATGCCCAGATTATGAGTCAATTAAATTTTGCTATCAAAAATTACGCGGTCCTATTACATCATTTATCTGAAAGACGAGCACTTTCCATAGAGAGGCAGCAAGAAGGGTTAGCGCGCATACATCAAATTAAATCTAAACTGCAAAGTGCTACAGATACGCTTGTGCCAGAGGTTGTAACACCCTCTGCAGGATGGCAAAACTGTACATATTTCATTTTCTTTACTGACACTTACATAGAATCAGCATTTGAGAATGTGGAAAGCAACACATTTGCTGATTATATTATGCCAACAAATTGTGCGGGGCTTGATTTTAATGGAATATTGACCCTCGTAGAAAAGGTGCTTAATTCTCATGCGTATCCTGATACATTAATTAATAATATTAATCAATGTGAAGCAATACTGCTAACCCTTCCTTTGGAAAGTGCATTTTGGGAAAAAATACCACACCGCGAACTATTAAAATTTTCAAAAGCATTAGAGAATTTAACTATACAATATTGTAATTTATGTGGGAAACTAGATGGAATCCCCTATGCAGAAAGAATCACTGCAGTTTATGGTGCAATTGCTTTAAACAACGTTCTTACTTCTATTATTTTTGCAAAATCGCCAGAGGTTATACAAGAGATATTTTTAGAGCCGCCTGCACACGAAAATGAAATATATCTATTAAAAAAGTATAAAAGTAGTGGATTTTTTACAGTAACAGACGCTGCGCTTGCAAGAAGAGTTTCTGTAGTTTTAAATACATTTTCAAATAATTGTCATAAAAAGACAGCAGATCCTCTCACACTTATTGCTCACCAATCTGAAAAATTAATGCAACATGCAAGTGAAAACTGTGCAAGAATGGGGATAGAACTTAAACACTCTTCAGAAACAATGCAGCCCGCTGCATATTACACACAGTGCAGAACAAAATATAAAGAAAAATTTCAAGAAATATTTGGACAACCCATAGAAACAATGTTTCCTGAAGTGGAAGATAATATTCAGTTTTATATGTCGTATGTCAATATTCGATCGCTTGGCACTGCGCTGAAAAATCTTAAAAATGTAATTCCAGCAGATAGTTCAAACAGCCGTTGGGATCAGGTCGAGTTAAAGGAAATACCAGGAGAATCGTATAGCCAAAGATTTGTGGTTGGAGGAAGCATAGAAAGCAAGCGAGATCAGGGGGTTCTTGATCCTTTTAATTTTCAAAAAAATGATTTTTCATATGATTTGGCACACGATAAACGCAGTGCAAATAAAATTCAATGTGACTCAAAAAGTCAATACCTCTCATCAGATCTGGATTTACACCGACAATTAGCACATTTGCGCTCTAATCCCGAAAGTCAAGTTGTGTCTGTGATTGAATTTTTCAAAGAAAATTTAACACATCTTATGGATCCAGACCTCCAGAAAACCATTTTTATTGATTTATTTTATGGCGAGTATTTACACCATGAGGTTGCTAACAACCCTGGGGTCATTATTCAATTGATTGAATGCATAAATCGTGCAGTTGATTTTTATAATGATAACCGTTCATTATCAACATTAACATTTTTGTTAAAATTAAATACCTTTCTACATCAGTATTTAACAAGTACACATGCTGAAGCATTGATTGAAGGAACTCTTTCTATCACTGATAAATTTGACCAAATATTTCAAGCATTATCCCCACAGACATTAAATGACGCAAAAGCTTTGAGCCAATATAACAATATGCGACTTATCAATTGGAGTAATATTAGTCGCAAGAGACGCATAACGTCTGACGAATGGAAAAATATTTTTAAAACACTAGCATCCAGAAACCATTTTAAGAAAATAAATGAGGATCTATTTTTTATTAAAGAATCACAGAAAGCTATAGATCATCTAAAGGCCCTTGCAGTCCAACAATATACTAAAGAAAGTGAACCACAAGTAAAACAAATTGTCAGTAATCTATTTGATGGCATGATTGACATTGAAAGGATTGGCGGAAAATTTCCTTGCTATACCTATGATGACTTTGAAATTAATTTATTAAATGGTACCATCGTTAAGTCAGATGCGCTTACTTGTCAAGTACCAGAAAATTTTTATCAAGATGATACATTTAAAGAGTTATTTGGCACGCAACAGTTAAAGGCCACCACAGATGGCTGTAAATATTTTTTTACTTACCATAATGAGGAATATTGCGTCTTTAACGCACAAGTGTGGACGGTGATCCAAAGAAAATTCTTTATTAATGACAAAGCAGTATGGTATAGCCTAGCTAATAATTGCACTAATGGTGATAAATGCATCCCTCAGACACTGTTAGACAATTCAAAGCATCAGTGGTTCTGTAATAATGGCATTGTCATTACAGATAAAAAAACCTCTCAAGTAGAATACTACTCCGTGGAAGGAGAAATTTATCAAGGCGATGGAAATGTACCCCCTAACAAAATACTGATTAACTTTCCTGATCATCTGGGATTTTTAGAGAACTTTGAAGATAAGCGCTTTATTGAAATTTGGAAAGATTTACAAACACAAAGCATTCATATTGACTTTCCTCGTTACAATCTGCATTTTGAATCACAAGAAAAGCATGGAGAGCAAATCTTTATTACCACATTGGAAAATAAACCCTATCAGCTATTGATGCATAATGCTATTCCAATTAGAAATTTCAAGGGAGCATTAGTTTTATCACCATTAGACGGTACTGACCCGAAGCAATATCGATATCTTGTTCCTAAACAAACATTTTTGCCAACAGGGAAGGCTGAAGATGATTTCTATCAGTGCAAACTTGATACCTGCAATGTCGTAAAAATTGCACGCCATCTAGACCATAACCATGTAAAAGAAAATATTCCAAAAAAAATAGAAAAACTGCAGGCCACGCCACAAAACCATAATCTGCGTGGACAAGAAAAGTTTTCTGTTTTTAAACTAGGCGCTCACGATCACTTAGAAGCAGATAGTTTAGAAGACAAGCTCTACTTAGCAACCCTTTATTTCTGTGCCCATCAACCAGAAGCTGCATATTCCATACTTAAAGACGAGGCTTATCATTTTACTGGGAAATTATCTGAGCTAGAATGCTTGGTTAATATTATTGATGATTCTCCTTCCGGTATTATTAATAAAGAACAAGCACAAGAAGCTAGAAATTGTGGACCTGAATATATAACCGTCAGATTGTATGCTTGTTATCTGTTAGCCATGCATTTCAAAAAAGGTGATGAAGTGAATTTTCCGCTGGATGACACGGTTCAAGGAAATGTTAATCGTGATGCCTATAGTAATACAATTGAAAAATTGAATACGTTTTTTAAAGAAGATTATAACCATACCGTTGCCAAATTACTCTCAGATTATTTAGCGATTACCCCGTATATTCCTCAATCCATGAAAATACAAGAGGATAAAATTGTGTCGTTAATAACATTTGTAAAGTCAAACAGTCTGAGTGACCACTTTTATTTAAATGTTTACCAAAAGAAGCAAGAATTAAAACGTCTCATGAGTGAAAAAAAGCGGTTGCAAGATGGCCGAAGATTAAACCGTCAACAAAGCGCTAGACTTGAAAAAATCAACCAACAGCTCCATAAAGTACATATTGCCATTCCTAATGCACAACAACTTGTTAATGTTAAAAAGATCATATGCGCTGCACAGGCAAAAGTAAAAATTAACATTGATTTTAGTGATAAGTTTACGCCAACATTACACATTGATGCGCTGAATTTGCGGACTGAGGTGGGTGAAATTCTCAAAAATTTGGTTGCACTTTATAAGGAAGCAATATCATCACCCACGCAACTTGCAAAGTTGCAGGATTATATCAATAAAAAATTAACTGCCTGCGCACCCGATATCGAAACCCTCATGGAGAAAAACCCCAGCAAAGTTGTGCCGTTGCTATGGCTCAGCAGCATGCTAAAATATCCAGCCAAGACTGATGAATTGCTAATGATAGGTGCAAAGGGCGTGGGTAAAGACTCGAGCGGCACTTATATGTTCGGTACATTTTCAGATTTTCTTGCAGAGCACTACGGAGAAGATCCTGTAGAAATTAATATTGTGGAACATAAAAGTTTTCCTGATGAAGCGCACACATTGACAATGGTTGCAGAATACGTTCCTGACGCCATGCTATTAGATATGGCGTCTGAAGTTGTCTCAACACCAGATACGGAAAACGTAAATGAACCAACCGACTTTATGGAAGCGCTTATTAAAGAGCACGCGGCTGATATTGAAGCAGGATGTGCCATTAATCAATCCTTAGCAGAAGATAATGCGCAAAGCTTATCACAATTTGATGAGGAAGGCTGCGCACTGACCTTATCTGATATTGAACGGGAACTATCAACGGGAGAGGACGCGTTTGAGAAATTAGGGCATGCCATTGTACAGCACATCAATAAAATGCCAAATAATGAGGAAGCGCGCGTGCGCTGGGAAATATGCTTACAGGATAAGTCTGCAGAAATTTTGAATTTAGATCAGGCGCTGGCGCAGTTTATCAAAATAGACGGATCAAATTTTCGACAATTAACCAATGATGAAACACTGGAACTCCAACATTTACTATTTGACTATTTATTGATGGCGACGCACCGGCAAAAATTAGAACGATGCAAAAATTTAATTTTGCGAATTCAACAATTAAACGCATTAGACCAATCAGAAGAAAAGAAATCGTTAATTTATAAACTTGGTTTTGAACGCAGCACACAAAGAAGTTTTGATCCGTACTGTCATCCTGTCGCAATGTACTTTGAATACAAGGATAACAAAACAATATACCCCAAACAATGGAAAATTATAAATAAACTGCTCAATAAAAATTCAAATCAGGTTTTTCAGTCCAAAGTAATACAGTACATTATGGGTGGTGGCAAATCGAAGGTATTATTACCATTACTGGCTAAATTGGGCGCAGATGGAACTAATCTGCGAATAATCGAAGTGACACCAGAATTATTTGAAACCAATTTCCGCGATTTACAAGAGATTTCATTGCGCGTATTTGGGCAAACGGCACATCCGTTTCAATTTCATAGAGATATTAAGTGTGATTCAGGATATTTTTATCAGTTAAGAGAGCATTTCCTTTCTATTATTGATAAGAAAGATTACATCGTAACCACACGTAAGAGTATTGACTCCCTCCTATTAAAGTATATTGAGCTTTTGTCAGATCCTGATTATTCAGATGAAAAGCAAAAGCAGGTTGAATATCTTGACGATATTATTAACATTCTCAAAAATCAAGGGGATGCTGTCCTGGATGAGATAGATTTAAATCTTAATCCTAAGGATCAGTTAATCTATACCATTGGTGAGGGGCTCAGCATGAGCAAGCCCGTTATTGAGAAACTGGTTAATTTGTTTGAATATATAAACTTGACTGGATGCGATGCGCTCGCAACGCGGCTGATTAATGATGAATTATCGCCCCTTAAAGAGATCGTCAACAAATTTGGCAGAGACAATGCCAAAATGCTTATAGATTTTTTTGAAAATAAATGTGAGCTGCGCAAATCAGTCTTAAAACGTCTTAATTTTACAGAAGAAGAATGTGACATTTTAGCGGTCACTAAAGAAGAGCTCACACAGCTATTAAGCATTACTATGAGCAAAAGGAACAATGTTGATTTTGGATTGCCCATGGATTTAAATAAGAATGCAATGGAAAGAGAGGTAGCGATTCCTTACATCGGGAACAATACTCCGAATGAAAAATCCAAATTTCAAAATCCAGTTTTAACTGCTAATTATACAATACTTGCGCATAACCATAAAGCATTGAGTGAAACAATGGTTAAACAGTTTGTTGCGCATTTCAAAAAGAACTATGAATATGAAAAATTATTACACTGTTTATCGATAGGAGAAGCAGGCGCTGCTAATGCGGAATTTCAGGAAATATCACAGCAACATGCAATTAGCATTGATACCATAGATTTGAATGACACGGCGCAAATGAAGTCACTTTGGGAAGGGCTAAAAAATAATGAACAGGTTAGAAAATATTGTCTCATTAATTTTATCTTACCCACCATTCGTGATAATCCTAAAGCCTTAACTGCCAATACGCAATCGCATATATCCCTGTTTAGGAGTGCCGTTGGTTTTACAGGTACAGATTATAACTGGCGTACCTATCATCACTCCATCATAAGAGACAGTGAGGAAAGTTTAGGGACTGATGGACGTACGATTGATACCTTACGCAAGAGTCTAAGACAGACAACACATGTTTTACCTAATGCAGATTTTCATGAAATATTTAATTTAATAGCAGCGCATGAACATAAACAAGATATTCGTGCATTTATAGATTGTGGTGCGTTATGCCAAGGAACCAATAATTATACTGTGGCAAATGAATTTGCAAAATTTTATCACGAGTCAGATATTAAACAGGTTCTATTTTATAATGAAAATAGTATTTTATGTGCCATGAGCACAACGGATTATTCTGTAAAAATTCTTGGTGATAGTGAAAATATTGATAAGAAACTCGACTGTAATGCCAACCAATATTTTACCTATTATGATCAAATTCACACCACAGGTGTTGATATTACCCAAGCGGCCAATACTATTGGATTTATGTATGTAAGCGATCAAAATACGTTGCGTGATGTTAATCAAGGCGCCATGCGTTTAAGAGATCTAGGTGGAACGCATCATATTGAATGTGTTCAATATGGTGAACCAGAATGCACGATTAATGCACTATTAGAATCTGCGTTTACGCAGCAATGCCAATTGCTTATGAAGGCACATCTTTCTGCTGGGTTTCAAAAGATTCATCATATTTTTTGGCGTGATTTACTTGATCGTATACTTATTGCGCCATTAGAGGATAAAGCACGTCTAACTCAAGCTTTTACGGAAATATTATATGATATTGATGAAAAAGCATTTTTTGATAAATATGCTCAGCAAGAAACCATGGAAGAGGTGTCTACCTTGCTACAAGATTATATGGAACAAGTGATGCATAAATGGCAGTACTGTTTACGCTTGGCTGATATTGCAGTAAAGGAGACTTTTGTAGAAAGTATAGAAACTCAGGCAGATACCTTGATAAAGGAGATCGCAAAAATTTGTGAACAGAAACATAAATCACCTGTCAGATGTGGTTCTGAAAATCAGGTTATTGCTCAGCGTGAAACGCAGGCACAAAATGAACTTGAACAACAAAATGAAAAAGAAATAGAATCGCGTACTGTCAGTGCAGAGGTATACATTGCTTGGAATTCTGATGGTTGGAATAGTGATTTATGGAAATCTCGCAACTGCGTTAAACTCAATGCCGCCACAGGTGAACGATTTAAGACTGCTTGTAAATTTAGTGATAATTTATATGCAAGCCATAATTTTTATAACTCCACTACGGAAAAAAACGATGCATTAACTTCTTTCCAAAAACCTTGCTACTTTGTATTAGGTTTAAAGGATAGGGAGAATATTTCAATCGCCATGATTACGCAAGAAGATGCGGCTGAACTTCGTTCTAAACTAAAAAATCCTAAAATTTCATCTACGCGTGAGTTTTGGATCGAAACCGTTGGCGGATTGCCCTATCATGGCAGCAAACCTGCTGAAATTGAAAAATCTGCAGATTATCAATCGCTCATGGAACAAGTACATTTTTATAATGCTGATTTAAATTATCTTGCACCTAAGACGCAATCATTAACCTGGTTAAGAAAAGACCGCGATAAAAAACTACGGTTTTTAGAAGATACTGTTTTACCTTGTCACCCACTGAAAGCAGATTTAATGCCACTATTTAAAAAAAGGATGGCATTAGTTCCGGTTGAACCGGAACTAATGGCAGTAGAATCTACGTCTGAAGTCAGAGAGCCCATTACAACACTCCCAGACGAAGAACCGAATTGGGGCTGCATTGTATCTTAACAAAGGCAGCCCGAGTATTGTTTAGAGCTTATCTGCCGCATCACATAATTCAATGACTGCATCAATAGAAACTTGCAGATTTTTTTGTTCCGCAGCATTCAAGGCAACTTCTATAATTTCTTCAACTCCATTGCCGCCAATTTTGGTAGGAACGCCAACGAATAACGCGCGCTTCACCCCATATTGGCCAATTTTTAACTTGGCCGCACAGGGTAAAATGCGTTTTTTATCTAATAAGTAAGATTCTGCCATGCTAATGGCTGCTGAGGCTGGCGCATAAAATGCAGAGCCCGTTTTTAATAATGCGACAATCTCACCGCCCCCATTGCGGGTTCTTTTAACAATTTCATCGAGTGTTGCTTGGCTAATTCTGCCTTTGCTCACACATGCATCCAAAGAAACGCCGGCAATATTGCTCATACCGGTTAAGGGCACCATCGCATCGCCATGCCCCCCTAACACATACGCTTGTACTTCTTCTACGGATACCTTAAATGCTTGCGCTAAAAAAGTTCTAAACCGTGCAGAATCCAAAACGCCCGCCATGCCCACAATCATATTATCAGGTACCTTAGCGCTGTCTTGGAGTTTTTTTACCATAACATCCAGTGGATTGGTCACACAAATAACGAAGGCTTTGGGGCAATATTGATGAATACCATCGCCCACGTCTTTCATCACTTTGGTATTAATGGCAAGTAAATCATCGCGACTCATGCCGGGTTTACGGGGGATCCCTGCGGTCACAATCACTACATCCGCATCTTTGATATCTTTATAATCATTAGTGCCCATCACCGAAGCATCAAATCCTTCAATGGGACCGCATTGGGATAAATCCAAAGCTTTGCCTTGTGGAATACCTTCTGCAATATCAAATAGTACCACATCACCCAAATTTTTTGAGAGCGCCAAATGGGCTAAGGTACCACCAATATTCCCTGCGCCAATCAGGGCTATTTTTTTTCTGTGCATATTTTTTCTCCTTTTATTACACTTAAATTCTTGCAACACCAGTTTCTCTGGCTGCTTTCGCCACCGCGCTTGAAACCACTGGTAACAGTCTAGGATCTATCGGTTTGGGTAAAATGTAAAGAGGTCCAAAGGTCAAGTTTGTGGTGAGCTCGTAGCCTTTTAACACCACTTCTGGCACGGGTTCTTTGGCCAAATTGCAAATGGCGTGCGCTGCGGCCATCATCATTTCTTGATTAATGCGTTTGGCGCGCACATCTAAAGCCCCGCGAAAAATATAAGGGAAGCACAGCACGTTATTCACTTGATTAGGGTAATCACTGCGCCCCGTTGCTAAAATAACATCCTTGCGCACCTGGTATACAATTTTGGGTTCAATTTCAGGGTCCGGATTGGATAAGGCAAATACAATGGGTCTGGGGGCCATAGAAGCGAGCATTTCTGCGGTCATTAAATTGGGGCCCGATACGCCAATAAACACGTCCGCGCCATCTAAAGCCTCTGCTAAAGTGCGCTTATCCGTTTGTGCGGCTAGGGCAAATTTATACATATTTAAATCCGTGCGTCCGGTATGAATGACGCCTTGTTTATCCACGAGAATAATTTGATCACGCCGTAAGCCTGCGGCAATTAATAACCGCATCGAGGCAATACCTGCCGCGCCTGCCCCCAAGCAAACCACTTTTATTTCTGCCAGGGATTTTTGTTGTAACTCCAGGGCATTGAGTAATCCTGCCAAAATAATAATCGCAGTTCCATGTTGATCGTCATGAAATACCGGGATATCTAAGCATTCAATCAGTGCCTCTTCAATTTCAAAGCATTGCGGCCCTTGAATATCTTCTAAATTAATCCCACCAAATGTGGGTGCAATTCTGGCGACGGTATTGATGAACGTGAAAGGATCGGTAGCATCTATCTCAATATCAAATACATCAATATTGGCAAAACGCTTAAACAAAACCGCTTTGCCTTCCATAACGGGTTTAGCTGCCAATGGGCCCATATTGCCTAAACCTAAAACCGCGGTGCCATTGGTAATTACCCCAACCAAATTAGATTTTAAGGTATAACGATAGGCATCATCTGGATTTGCATATATTGCTCGCACAGGTTCTGCAACGCCTGGCGTATACGCTAAGGCTAAGTCTCTTTGGGTTTCGGTGGGTTTAGTAATGGTGACACTGAGTTTTCCGGCTTGTGGAAGTGCATGATAGTCCAGCGCTGCTTTTTTTAAATCATTTGTCATTAAGCTCACCTAATATTTCTGTTGCCCCAACAAAAAAAGGCGCCTAAGCGCCCTTTTTACGACAGAAAAGGATTATTTATCCTTCTTTTCGTCTTTTGATGCTTCTGTTTGTTTTAAAGCACCAAATCGACGTCTAAATTGATCAACTCGACCTGCAGTATCTACAATTTTGTGTTTACCGGTATAGAAAGGGTGGCACTCATTACAGATATCAACCCGTAATGTCTCACCTTTATCATAAGTGGAACGCGTTTTAAACGTGTTGCCACAATTACAAATAACGGTCTTTTCTTTATAATCTGGATGAATTTCTGCTTTCATGATTTGCCCCATATCCTCATTGCATCGCCACGTCTTAAAAACTAAGAAGCACCACGCAACTATTTACAAAATAAGGCCGCCATCATAGCTGACCTGTGATTGCCAAGCAAGACAGTAAGGGCAAAGGATTATAAAAGTTAGAAATCGTTCCAATTCTCAGGCTCACCCTCAGCCCATTCGTGTACATCCTCTGGAATTTCAATCCCTTTAGATTGATCCCATTTCAAATTCCCGGTTGCTTGGGCTTGAATATCATGGATGGCATCTTCTAATCGATGATAATGTCCCAAGGATTCATCGTCCAAACCAAGATAATATTCATGGTTTTGATCTGATTCCACTATCCAAAAGGTGCCCAATTTGGTTTTGTGGTGCCACATAGGTTCGCTCCTTAAAAGGCTTTCTGTACTAAAGACTCTGGTTAATGACATTTAGTTCCCTTATCGTGAAAATTTAAATCGCGTATCTACATCTATTAGGGATGCAATAAATAGGCCAAACTTGCTAACCCTATGAAAAAACACACCATATTTTTTAAAACTTGCGCTTTGAAATAATGGGGATGTAAAGTGACCTGACAAATAAATTCACCTATACTGATTCAAACCACGGTGCGCAGGAAAACACATGCGAATAAAAGCTATTGCCCTAACAATCATACTGCTAAGCGCTGCCATGGCAACCCAGGCCAACCCTGAAGTAAAAGACAAAAAAGTTTGGATGGAGAATGTGGAGCAGTCACTACCCCAATTGCTCTGTCAGGAAGACAAATATTTTCGGCAATGCTTCAAAACAGACGCAAAAGAATGTCAAGAATTTACGCTGTTACTTGTGCAAGCTTGTTTAAATAATGCGTCCTTAAGCCTGCCCGCAGCGCTCAATGCTGAACAAGGAGAATATTGGGGACAAATGATAGGCCGTTGCACCTATGATCTTTATAGTAAATTTATGAAATCCAAAAAACTTGATTCGCGAGAGTGTAAACAATGAGCGCTATGCTTGAAGCTATCACCTTAGCATTTGTGCAAGGAATTACAGAAGCTTTCCCTGTCTCAAGCTCTGCACATTTGCTGCTCGTACGTTTAATTGCCGGCTGGCAAAATCATGGTTCTGCTTTTGATGTTGCGGTGCATGTGGGTACGCTATTGGCGATAGGTCTGTATTTTTACAAAGAAATTGTAAAATTATGGCTGGGATTTTGGCAATCACTTTTGGGTAATCCCACTGAAGTATATAGTAAACTTTCGTGGTTATTAATTATTGCTTCACTTCCGGTCGCCGTTATCGGTGTTGGTTCACATTACTTTGTTGCACACCCATTCAACCCCACCTTAACCATTGCTTTTTCTACTATAGGCTTTGGCTTGTTATTATGGGCCAGTGACTATTTTCCCCAGCATTCAAAACAGCTTAATCAACTGGGCTGGAAGGATGCCATGGTGATTGGCTTTGCCCAAACCCTCTCTTTAATTCCGGGGGCTTCTCGCTTAGGGACCACCATGACCGCAGGGCTGTTTTTAGGTTTTGATAGAAACGCCAGTGCAACTTTTTCTTTCCTCTTATCCATCCCCGCCGTAATTATGGCCGCAACCTATGAAAGCTATAAAATAACTACCCTCAGTGAAGTACCGCTGAATTGGCCATCTTTACTGTTAGGAATAGGATTTGCTGCTTTGCCCGCATACTTTTGCCTCCATCTTTTCTTTTATATCTTGAACAAAATGGGCGTTGTCCCATTTGTCCTCTATAGGCTTTTTTTGGGGACCTTTTTATTATTAATGTTTTTATAGTATAATTTGGCCTCCTTCATCCGGGGCGTCGCTAATATGAACTGGTTAGATCCCATCGGTGCAGGCTTATCGCTTATCTGCACCTATTATTTCACCTGTGCAAATCGCTTTGCTTGGCTCCTTGGCATGGCCGCAATTATCGTCAATGTCTCTCTCTATTGGCAAAAAGGAATTTATGGCAATTTTTTTCTGGAAGGGATTTACTTTGCCAGTATGGTATTTGGTTGGATCAAATGGAGATCTGGATGTAAAGCAGAACGCATGATTCGTTATCTGACGCTACGCCAGGGCCTGCAAATCTTTCTTATTGCGATTACCAGTATTTTGATATTTTCTTACGTGCTCTCTACGTGGACAGATTCTGATATCCCTTATTGGGACGCCACCACTACGGTATTAGGGCTCATTGCAGAATGGTTATTGTGTCTCAAAATTATCCATTGTTGGATTTTATGGTTTATCGTTGATTTTTTAGTCGCCGTATTACAGTGGTACAAAGGGATCCCCTTTCATAGTGCAATTCATTGGGTATACCTGATTATGGCTATCATGGGATATTATCGTTGGCATAAGCTCTACCATCAACCCGCTTGATTTTCTTTATCTTGTAACAACTGCGCCAACTGGCGCAGTTCATGGATTTCTTCTAATAAATCTAATATCAGAGAAATCCCTGCCCAATTGATAGCTAAATCATGATGTAAGCGCATCGCTTTTTGTGTTCGGTCTAGCGCATTGGCATTAAAAATCCAAATTTGCTGCCTTTTTTCCTTAGGTTCAAGAATACCAAACTCTACCATTTCCAGTAATACTTTTTCCTCAACCACGCAAATTTCCCGCAGCTCTGTCAAAGTATAGGTTACGGTTTTATCTTGTAATAAGGTTCCTTCATAAATAAATTCTTTGCGCATATCCTATACTCCTAATTTTTCCCGCGGATTAAACAGCATAACCGTTGCCATTTCTTTATAGAGTGCAATCGCTTTTTCATTTTCTGCTTTGGGCGCCATAATTTCTAAAATCACAAACTGATCGCCCGCTGGGCTACCCGGCAATCCGCGACCTTTTAGCCGCAATTTTTGCGTACTTTGACTACCCGGGGCAATTTTTAAGTTCACTTTGCCACCTAAGGTAGGAACTTCCAATGTTGTCCCAAGCGCCGCTTCCCAAGGAGCAATCGGCAAATTTAAATGGATATCCTTATGGTGCAAGGAATAAAACGGATGATGCATAATATGAATTTCCACATATAAATCTCCCGGTTCACCGCCACCCATCCCAGGGCTACCTTGACCTTTTAAACGAATTTTACTGCCATGCGTGACGCCAGCCGGTATTTTGACGTTTAATTTAGTTTCTTCTCCTTGTAATTGAATAGTTTGCACGCCGCCTTCATAAGCCGAGGTTAAAGGAATTTGGATTTTGGCATGTAAATCTTGACCTTTGCTTCGAAACGCACCACGCTGGCCGCCGTGCATTTGCTCAGCAAAAGGATTTTGTCCACCACCAAAAATGGAATTGAAAAAATCACTAAAATCCACATTTTCTTGCCCAGAAAATCCTTGCGCGTTGCCACCTGTATATTCTCTTTGCGCTCGATTACCGCCCGCACGAATTTGATCATATTGGGCTCGCTTTTGCGAGTCTTGCAGCACTTCCCAAGCCTCATTCACTTCTTTAAACTGCTTTTCCGCATCCGGTAATTTACTCACATCCGGGTGGTATTTGCGTGCCAACTTTCTATAAGCACGTTTGATTTCATCTACAGGGGTCTCAGGCGTTACACCTAAAATTTTATAATAATCTTTAAATTCCATGGGATTTCCTAATGCGTTAAGGACTTCATTTTTTCTGTTGCTTGCACCAAGGCTTTAGCAATTCCCGGTTCCAGTGAAGCGTGACCTCCTTCTTGCACTAACACCAACTGTGCACCCGGCCATTGTTGATAAAGCGCATAAGCGTTGCTTGGTAATGTAATTACATCAAAACGTCCATGCACAATAATTGCAGGCAAATGATTAATTTTATGTATATTATTAAGCAATTGATTTTTCTCAAGAAAACAATCATGCCTACAATAATGGGTAAAAATTCTCGTAGTACTTAACATCCTTTGTTTATCTCCTAATAATTTATCCAAATTCGGAGTGGTAAGTGCATACGAACAAGTCAAGTCATATTTCATAAATGCCAATGCCGCAGGATAATGCACTTTAGGATCTGAGTCATTGAAGCGTTTTTCATAAGCTGTGATTAAATCATTTCGTTCAGATAATGGTATAAAATCTGCAAATTCCTGCCAAACATCAGGATATTGTGCTCTTATCCCATACCACAGTTGATGCGCATCACACTTTCGTCCTAGAAAAATACCTCTTAAAATAAATCCTAAACATTTATCCGGATGGGTTTGCCCATAAGCCAACGCCAAGGTGCTTCCCCAAGATCCACCAAATACTAACCATTGTTTAATCTTTAGATATTTGCGCAATGCTTCCAAATCTGCAATTAGATTGTCTGTGGTATTCTCTTTCAGTTCCCCAGAAGGTTTTGAACGATTCGCGCCTCTTTGATCTAATAAGATGACGCGATAAAATTGTAAATCAAAAAAGCGCATTTCCGTGTTACAACCAAAACCAGGGCCGCCATGCAAAACAATGACCGGAACACCTTGCGGATTGCCATATTGGGCATACCATAGGGTATGGATATTGGAAACTTTTAAAAACCCTTGATCAAAGGGTTCAAGTGCCGGATATAAAATTTCATCTAATGATGGCTGGAGTGACGTTTGCATTTGGTTAGCCATAATCTTGGTATGGAATGCTAAGAATAATATAAAAAAGGTTAAAAATCTAAAATATGGTTTCATTGGATAATTTAAGCCCATATCAGTGAGTTGACAATATACCCACCAGAGTATAAGGTACCACAGGGTGCCGTTATGTCTGGATGGTAAGAAGAATGGTGACAACAAAAAAAGAAAATCGCATTCTCAATGTATTATTGAATGATATCATTATTGGTAAATTAGAGAAAGATATAAAAGGTGGCTTGACCTTTACCTATGATTCACATTGGATAACAGTCCCAGATGCGCGCCCGATTTCTTTATCTCTACCATTAACTGAAAAACCATTTGTTGGCGACCTTGTTTATAATTTTTTTGAT
>Ga0207075_1041_pt1 | contig 27414 bp, 22 predicted proteins | sample Alteio_BWMinHeat_64_FD_153587 | JGI IMG/M metagenome (GOLD analysis project Ga0207075, IMG submission 153587) | Enriched cells from forest soil in Barre Woods Harvard Forest LTER site, Petersham, Massachusetts, United States -... | ecosystem: Environmental > Terrestrial > Soil > Temperate forest >... | reverse complement strand
CCATCACTCAGTCGAGCGGCCGTTGTAGTACTTAAAGTATTTGCTGACGCACTTGAAACATACTACAACAAGCCGATGGATGTTGAATTTGTCATTGATGAAACAACACATACAATCTACATTGTGCAAGCGCGTCCGATTGTACATAATTCAAAATTACCACCTCCAAGCTATTTGGCAGATTTGGATAAAATTCCTGCAACCGACAAACTGATAGGCCAAACAATTGGCGCTGCAGGTGGTGCCGTACGTATGATTAGAAATATGCACGAATTGATTGCCAAGAGTAGCATTGGCGAAGCGCTTGCTGTATATCAAGATCCAGAAGCTACAAAAGATCCTGCAACTGTTGTAACAGTGACGGTAGGCAAAATGGCCCCTGCAACATCGCATGAAGCAACAGCATTTCGTAGCGCAGCAAAGCCGGTGATTTGCCAAATGCAGTGGCAGAAAGTGGAAGAATGGGCAAAGAGTGGGCCTCTTGCAGTAGATACCCAACAGGGTGCAATTGTTCGAGCTACTGGTGAACTGAAGACAGCCGATGGATGGATACAGTATCCGGTATCACGATTTATATCGGTGAATAGTGACTTTGTGCACGGTGATCGTTTGACTCCTGAAGCGCTACAAAGACTTGCAGGAAGCGCAGATGCCTATCAGGAACTTGTTGAAAAAATTGGTGCGAAGAAAAAAGTGCCATTATGGAAAACGCTGATCAAAATAATTAAGACAGGATCTGTTGAAGAGGCAACGACAGCACTGGTTGAGCTTTTACTATTTATTAAAAAATCAATTGAGCAAGTAAGCAAAGATGTATTATTAGATGAAGATTTTACTCGAAGAGTTTCTCTGCTTGAGCAAAATTTGCTCTTTTGTGCCGAACAGATAAAACAAGTACTGGGGTATATGCCAGGAACAAAAGAATATATCAAGAGATTATTTCCCATTAATTTTTTTGAAGGGCTTATCTATCAGCAACCGGCGCCAAGTGATGTGGTTGATGGGTATTCTGTAACGACACTGGTGTTTAAAGAGCTTGGTGTTGAGCAAAAAATTATTAAACAGAGACGAGTACGAGCGGGTGAGGGTAAGGGTGAAGAAAAAGTCACAGCTGAATACAAGGGGCCATTAACAACAGCAGCAAAAACGCCGCGCTGCACTTGCACTGCTTATGCTAGAACACGAGGTCCAATATCGTAAAATCGCCAAACTTGCATTGACCGAAGAGCTTGCAGAAAGCTGGGGCCAATTTATTGATGAGCTCATGAAGACCAACGATGGTGTACTAGACGCAGCTTTTTTTATGATGATTACCCGTGGTCTTGGTAGCTTAGATTTAATATCAATGTGGCTTCATACATCGTTTCAAAAAGTAGTAAAAGATTCAAAAAATGCTCGTGAAACAGTAAAGAAGCTTTTGCGCGAATATACTTCTCAAAATACTTTTCTCAAAACGCTTGGTGAGAAAAAAGATATTATTCAAGCGTTGAATATTAATGCTTTTGGCAACCCAAAAGCATTTGATACGGCATGGAAATCGTTGAGTGAGACACTCATCAGTTATTTTACTGGTGAAGAATTTGCAAAAGCTTTTGTCCAAGCAAATAATCTGGCAAAATGTGCGGCTCTTAGTATTATGACTAAATTTGTTGATCAGTTTGACCAAAGTATCAAAGCACTCACCGGGAGCACTGAATATACCGTAGATCTCGAAGTAAAAAATTTTAAAGTGATGCTTACTGGGTATGTTCAGCTTCTAGGGGGGTCGATAAAAATTTGTACATTTCCCCCACCATTGAGTCATTTTGATACAGAAGAAGATAAAACTACCTATAGGCCGCCAGAGAAGTTTGCAGAGGAGATGCAAAAGTTTTTAGCGGAGCACATTACTGACATAAAATTAGCATTGCAGGTAACGCCGAGTGTTGATGTATCAGCTTTGCACCTTGGCAATCCATCATATTATATAAGTATATTGAAGTATCTGAAGCCTAAGCCATCATATGAAGATATTTTTATCATGACCCATCAGAGCCTTTTGGTGGTACTCAGTGCGTTAGGAAAAGAGGCAGGGATACATGAAATGCAAAGGCCTGAGTTGGTATCTTCTGTCGAATCAATGATTACAAAAATTAAGACAGGTTATAAGCCTAAGGCATCGTTAATAGGTATTGATATACAAAAAAGTGGTGCAAAAATTTTATATAGTATTCCCCTCGGTGTGCATAGTGTTTTATTTGACATAGTATGTAAACATAACAACAAAAACGTCAGTGTTATTGTACGTTTTTCTGGTGAAAACGATGATGGTCGATGGTATTCCATGAGATCATTAATAGAATTAATTGGTGCTGTTTGTAAGGTTAATATTAATGATGTTCGAGCTCTTGAGAACGGTATGACCTTTGCCATGGTTATTCTTCCGACATCTCAGCTTGATAGTCTCGAGAAGGATCTTGGTTACCTGTGTAAATTTACTCTAAGGCATCGTTTTGATACAAAACCTCTCATTGAAGAGTTAAAAAAATCAGGAGTTTTTGTAGATTTTGTTGAGCGACAGATTCAAAAATATGGTTTTACCGATTTGAGTGGCGATCAATTCTTTTATAATATTATGGACTCGTTACATGATGATGATTCCAAAAAATATGAACAAGAAGCGGCCAAGCTCGCTGACGTAGGTATAGTAAGCGCTCATTATGATGCACGAAACATGGCGTTAAAAATGTATGAAAAGATTTTTGGAGAAGAAAAAACCTCTGAGAGAGTAACCAAAACAGCCGCAGAATTGATAACCAAGAGCGATACGATTTTACAAAAAGTAGCTCTGTATCTTTATGCATGGCTTGTCGAAAAAGGAAATACGTATGAAAGAGCAACTAAGATAGCAGGAGATTTTGCAGATAGTAGTGATACAGGTTTACAAGAAGCTGTATTGGTCTTATATGAAAAGCTTGTTGAAAAAGGACAGGCTTACGAAGCAGCAGCAAAGACAGTGAGTAAGCTGATAGCAAGTAGTGAATATGATGTGAGAGATGCTGGGCTAAATGTATATCACTGTCTCTTTGAAAAAGGACAAGGCTATGAAGAAGCAGCAAAGATAGCGGGAGAGTTGGTAGCTAGCAGTGATTCCGGTGTGCGATTTACAGGGGCAGCATTGTGTGAAAAGCTTGTTGAAAAAGGACATGCTTACGAGGCTGCAACTAAGGTAGCGGGAGAGTTTGTAGCCAGCAGTGATCCTGGTATGCGCTATACGGGGCAACAGTTGTATGGAAAGCTTGTTGAAAAAGGGCAGGCTTACGAGGCAGCAGCAAAGATAGCCGGAGAGTTGGTAGCCAACAGTGATTATAGTGTGCGATATACGGGGCAACAGTTGTATGAAAAGCTTGTTGAAAAAGGGCAGGCTTACGAGGCAGCAGCAAAGATAGCCGGAGAATTGCTAGCCAACAGTGATTATAGTGTGCGATATATAGGGGTAATCCTGTATGGAAAGCTTGTTGAAAAAGGGCAGGCTTACGAGGCAGTAGCAAAGATAGCCGGAGAGTTGCTAGCCAACAGTGATTTCGCTGTGCGATCTTTGGGGCTAATCCTGTATGAAAAGCTCTTTGACAAGGAGCAAGGCTATGCAGAAGCAGCAAAGATTGCGGGAGAATTGATAGTCAGTAGTGATTATAATATGCGATATATAGGGCAACAGTTGTATGAAAAGCTCTTTGAAAAAGGGCAGGGTTATGCAGAAGCAGCAAAGATTGCGGGAGAATTGATAGTCAGCAGTGATTCTGGTATGCGATATACGGGGCAACAGTTGTATGAAAAGCTTTTTAAAAAGGGACAAGGGCTTGAGCAGGCTGAAAAAATATTCAAGACTCTTTCCTCTTCATCCAATGGGTGGTTGGAATTAAAACTGTTGTTGGCAACGCATCCTGGAACATTAGTTGCACCATAGATAAAAAATATAATAAAAAACGGGAGCGTATGTTCAAAACATACGCTCCCGTTTTTTATTTTGTCATCCTGAACTTGTTTCAGGATCTAAGCCAATTTTTTTTAATTTTTTAACTCAAATATTTTTGTATCAGATCGTTAAGAATTTTTGGATTCGCTTTGCCCTGCGATGCTTTCATAGCCTGTCCAACAAAGAACCCAAACAGTTTTACGTTACCTGCTTTATATTTAGCTACAGACTCTTGATTTTCTTCGATGACTTTACGGACGATCGCTTCCAAGATATCACGGTCGTCGATTTGACCAAGATCTTTTTCTTTGATAATAACTTTTGGTGATTTACCGGTTTGCATCATATCAATAAAAATTTCTTGCGCAACTTTGCTATTAATCGTGCCCGTATCAAGTTCTGTCACGAGTTCTGCAAGTGTTTCTGCTGTTATTTTTGATTCATGCAGTTCAAGCTTGTGTTCTTTTAAGTATCCCAAAAGATCGCGTAAAATCCAGTTACTTACTTGTTTAGGTTTATTGCATAATTTATTGGTCTCTTCGAAAAAGTCGCCAATCTTTTTGTCATCAACAAGAATTTCTGTTTCGTATGCCGAAAGCCCGAGTTCTTTTTGCAAACGAGCAAACTTATGATGGGGGAGTTCTGGGAGTAACTTTGCAAGTCTATCTAACCAAGCTTGGTCGATATGTAACTCTGGTAAATCAGGCTCGGTAAAATAGCGATAGTCCATCGCTTCTTCTTTTGAGCGCATAGACGTCGATTGCTGATTCTTGTTATCCCACTGACGGGTTTCTTGTGTTAGCTTTTGTCCTGAATTAATCAGTTCGATTTGACGCTCGATTTCATGTTCGATAGCGTTAACAACAAATCTAAAAGAATTAATATTTTTGAGCTCGACTTTGGTGCCAAGTTCGGTCTGGCCCTTAAGTCTTACAGAAATATTAATATCGCCTCGAAAAGACCCTTTTTCCATGTCGGCGTCACTAATGCCAAGATATTGAACAATCGTGCGTAAGCGTGTCATGTATGCTTTAGCTTCGTCGGAATTAGAAATATCAGGATAACTGACGATTTCTATTAATGGTGTCCCGGCACGGTTTAGGTCAACAAGACTGTAGTTCGATTGTGTGTGGGTATTTTTGCCCGCGTCTTCTTCAAGATGAATTCTAATTAAGCGAATACGTTTTTCGCTCCCATCGTGAAGCTCAATAGGCACGTATCCATCGGAACAGATTGGGTCATCGGCTTGCGTAATTTGATAGTTTTTTGGCAGGTCTGGGTACATGTAATGTTTACGCGCGAAGCCACATTTTTTTGCAATCGTACAGTTGGTAGCAAGACCGGCCATAATTGCATAATCAACGACTTTTTTATTGAGTACAGGCAAGACGCCTGGATGACCTGAGCAAACGGGGCAAATATTGCTGTTTGGTTGCGCGCCGAACTTGTTTGGGCAGTTACAGAAAATTTTCGAATTGGTTTTGAGTTGAACGTGAACTTCTATACCTATAGTTGCTTCATAGGTAGGGTACCGTTCTAAAACGTTAACGTTTTTGATTTCTGACATAATTTAAATCTCTTATACTTCTTGACTAGATTTAGCAACGACAAAGTGAGTATCTTCAAAATGTTCGTTACTTTCAAGAACTATTTTGCAATGCAACTCTTTCTCGAGCTGCAAGATTGGTTGATATTCAAATTGAAGAAGATAGTCAAAAAGCTTGTTGGATACTGATAAAACAACAGAACCTGTGAAATTTTTACGCCTAACTTCAGCAGTAAAATCGCGTAAGACCTGAAAACTGAGTGTCGATATTGATTTAACACTTCCAAGCCCGGAGCATGATTGGCATACGTTGGTCAGTTGTTGTTGTAATGTTTTACCTGAGCGTTTACGGGTCATCTGGACAATACCAAACTCAGAAACTTTTAACGCAACCGATTGAAATTTATCGCGTTCTTTTAAGGTTTTCTCAAGAAAGCGCGAAAGCTTTTGGCGGTTTGACGCCAAATTCATATCAATAAAGTCGATAACAATCAGCCCACCGATGTTACGTAAACGAAGTTGTGTTACGATTTCGTCAGCGGCTTCAAGATTTGTTTTTGAGATGGTTTCTTCAAGACTTCCTGAGCCGGTGAATTTGCCGGTGTTAACGTCGATAACGGTCATTGCCTCTGTTGACTCAATAATAACCGTGCCACCAGACTTAAGCAGTACTTTCTTCTGGAGTGCTTTGTCGATTTGCTTGTCGATCTCAAAGCGGTCAAAAAGTGACGGCGGTCCTTCATAGATACGTATTTTATTGAGATGTTCAGGTGACGTATTTTTAACAAATTTATAAATCGTTGCTTGATCGATTGTGTTATCAGCAACAACCATTTCAACATCGTTATCAAGATGGTCGCGAACAGCGCGTAAAGCTAAGGGTAAATCTTCATAAATTTGTTCGCCAGGCTGCGCTTTATTAAACTTTTTGATGATCGCATTCCAGATTGATACCAAAAAAGCGATATCTTTTTTGAGATCTTTTTCCGAGCGGCCTTCAGCGGTTGTTCGGACAATCGCGCCCATTCCCTTAGGAAGACTTTTGGTTAATGTTTCGCGAAGGCGCGTTCGTTCGTCTTTATCGTCAATTTTTTTAGAAATACCGATTTGAGGAATATTGGGCATTAATACAACGAATCTACCTGGTAGTGTAAAGCACGTTGTAAGCTTTGCGCCTTTTTCGCTGATTGGTTCTTTGATAACTTGAACGAGAATATCTTGGCCTTCATGAAATATTTTACTGATATCAAGAGAGCTTTTGATTTCGCGCTCAGTAAACTCTTCTTTGGTGTCATCACCTTGTAAGAATTCGGTAATTTTTTCGGTTGCAAGCGCCCGGTCTATTTCTGTTATATGGAGAAAACCAGCTTTGCTCTGTCCGATATCAACAAACGATGTTTGAATGCCGGGTAAAACCTTGGATACACGACCTTTAAAAAAGCAGCGTTCGAGATCAATTTTTGTAGAAGTATCAAAATAAATGTCTTGCAATTTATCATTGTTCAAAATTGCTACACGGGTCTGCCATGGTTCTCGGCTGATCAGAATTTTTTTCACGTCTTTGCCTCGTACGGAGTAGGATGTAATTTGTTAAGTTTGAATTAAAATGTGGATTTTTAAAATTTTTTTAGTAGTATTCTTGATGTATAAACTAACTATATTTTTAAAGTATAATCAATTTAACACGCAAAGAGTAGAAAATTTAGTTAAAATATGCTAAATTGCTGCCAGTTTGTAAAAACAAGAGCAAAAAGATTACAAAAAGTCAAAAAGTCTTAGAAGAGAAGACAAAGGAGAAGCCCATATGAATTCATTCGGTCATAAATTAGGTTTGTTATGTGTTGTTTTGGCTTTATTTGCAACAGCAGGTTGCGGTAAAAAGAAGTCAAAAGATAACGGTAAATCAACCACAAAAACTGATTCAAAAAAGATGGCTAACGTTACCATCCCAACATTAGAAGAAGAAACAGAAAATTTCTTGGATGAAGATGCAGTCTCAGATTTAGCATTCGTTGATGATGCAAGCTCAGAGAACAAAGATAAGAAAGATTCACTTTTAGCCTCAGCAGATGAATTGCCTTCAGAGTATGCAGATCAAGAATCATCATCAGAATTTGCATTTAAGCCTGTGCACTTCGGTTTCAATGAAAATGCTATTCGCGAAGACCAAGAAGCAGTCGTTACAGAAGATTGTGAACTTGCACAAAATGCCGTTGAAGCAGGCAAAGAAGTTGTTGTTCAAGGACATACCTGCCAAGTTGGTTCAGCATCATACAACCTTGCTTTGTCACAACGCCGAGCAGAATCGGTAAAAGCAGAAATGGTTGAAGCTGGTATCGCAGCAGAAAACATTAAGACTGTTGGTTATGGCTACGAAATGCCACTTGTATGGTCTGAAAAGAAAGATCGTCCAAGCTTAATCAAAGAATTAGCGCCAAACCGTCGCGCTGAAGTTTTGGTTAACTAATCAAAATTTAATTTAGAATTTAAAGCCCGAGTGTAATGCTCGGGCTTTTTTCGTGTTTATATTTTATATATAATACTTATCTTATATTGTGTTAATCTCTCGCATTGTCATCCTGAACTCGTTTCAGGATCCAGAAAAAGTTTTATTATGTGGGTGATAGGCTATTTGTTTGTTTTACAAAAAATAATTAAGATGGGCCCTGAAACAAGTTCAGGGTGACAACTTGCAGTTGTAAATCAAAAAATTAATTCTTGAACTCACGTTAATCCTAGGAGCATGAGGCATGGTGAAGAAGCAGATTGGTGATATTCTTGTTGAGCATAAAATTATAACACCTGAGCAGTTGCTCGATTGTTTGCATGAACAAAAAACATCGGGAAAATCCCTGGGACAAATTTTGCTCGATCGTAATTTAGTTACAAAAAATGAGCTTTCGCGCGCCTTGAGCGATCAAGTATCACTCCCGTTTGTTGACAAAATTACTGAGCAAATGGCAGATACACAGTTACTTGGCAAAGTGCCTCTAAAATTTCTTCGCCAACACATTGTTATCCCCATCATGTTCGAGGGCCAGCGTACGATCGTTACCGCCAATCCGCGTGATTTGCAGCCATTAGATGATCTCGCGCTTTTAATGTCAGGTGACGTTGCCTATGCAGTATCGACTGAAGATGTGATTAACGATGCTATTAATCGTTTTTATCCTCTTGAAACCAGCAAAGAGATGATGGAAGAGTTGACCGAAGAAGAAGGGGCAGAGCTCGGGCTATCAGAAGGCCCGCTTGATGAAAAAGACATCATGGAAATGGCTAACGATGCTCCCATCGTCAAGCTGGTTAATCATATTCTTCTTCAAGCTGTGAAAGAAAACGCATCGGATATTCACATCGAGCCATTTGAAAAAGAGTTACGGGTACGTTATCGCATCGATGGTAACATGTACCAGCGTATTATCCCGCCAAAGCGCTATCAAGGAGCAATTGTCTCGCGTCTCAAAATTATGTCCAACTTAAATATTGCTGAGAAACGGGTGCCTCAGGACGGACGAATTCAAATCAAAGTTGCCGATAAAACATTTGATATTCGTGTATCGGTTCTGCCGTGTAGCTTTGGAGAACGCGTTTCTATGCGTCTTCTTGATAAAACCAAGGGGGCAGTTGATCTTGAAAAAATTAATCTCAGTCCGCGCGATTTAACTATTTTGCGCAAAACGATTGAACGTCCCAACGGGATTATTTTGGTGAGTGGTCCAACAGGGTCTGGTAAAACGACGACATTATATTCGATTTTACACAGATTAAATAAGCCGGACGTTAATATTATTACGGTCGAAGATCCGGTTGAATATACCATGCTTGGTATCAGCCAGGTGCAAATAAACGAAAAAGCAGGGCTGACCTTTGCAATTGCTTTACGTTCTATTTTGCGACAAGATCCTGATATTGTGCTGATTGGTGAAATTCGTGATAAAGAAACAGCGCAAATTGCAACGCAAGCTGCATTAACAGGTCACTTAGTACTCAGTACGATTCATACAAACAGTGCGCCGGCAACGATAACCCGTTTAATTGACATGGGCGTCGAGCCGTTCTTAATTGCGTCGTCTTTAATCTGTGTTATCTCGCAACGTTTGGTTCGTAGATTATGCGAAAAGTGTAAAGAAAAATATATCCCAGAGCCAGCGGCAATTAGGCAAGCTGGTATTTCGGTTGAAGAAGCTAAAACTATTACATTTTACAAAGCTGTCGGATGTGACGAGTGCTTAGGCGTTGGTTATCGTGGTAGATTGCCAATTTTTGAAGTAATGGAAATTGACGACGATATAGCCCAATTAATCGTTAAGCGTGTTGACGCAACAATTATCAAACAAAAGGCAATCGAAAAGGGTATGACGTTACTTGGTCTTGATGGTGTGAGAAGCATTCGCGATGGAAAGACGACATTGGAAGAAGTTTTGGCGGTTGCGTATGTTGAAGCACCTATTGAAGAGTAGGATCGACTTTTTATTTTGTTATCATTTCTTGTACTTGTTTCATAAGCCCTTGGCAAAAACCAGGGGCTTTTTTTATGACAAGCCCAAATAGTACGTGCGATATTCCTGGTCATGTTCATAGCCAAGAGATTCATATAACTCTTGCGCAGTCGTATTAGTATGTGCTGTTTCCAGCTGGATAGAACTGGCACCAAGCGCGATAGCATAGTCATGTGCAGCTTGCATAAGTTTTCTGGCGATTCCAAGTCTTCTATAGTCAGGATCAACAAAGAGATCTGAGATATAAATATATGGGGTCATAGAGAGCGATGACACGCGAGGATAGAGTTGGATGAACCCAACAGGCTTTTCAGAATTATCATAAGCAAAAAAAATAATAGAACGTTCGAGTGCCAAATTCTCAAGCAGAAACGCGCGGGCTTTTTCTGGTGAGGCTTCTTGTTTGTAGAATGCTCTATATGCATTAAAGAGTGGCAGTATTTTTTCGATATCTTCTGGACCAGCTCTACGTATTTGCATGAAGCAAACTCCTAAAAATTTGAAAAAAATGTATCAAGAAACTGGCGTTCAAACTGGTACACATGCGCGTTAGAACTCTGCCATGTGTTGCGCTTGAGTGTAAAACCAATTATATCGAGTGATCTTGTAAGACGTAATAATGGCATGATTGTGTTGTAATTTGGTACAGGACGAATGCTTGCATATCCAGCCAAAAAATTTGTTTTGCTCGCAGGATTGGTTGCCCAATCCCAACAGTGTTCTATAGAACGAAAATCTTCTTCTGCAAAGCTTGCTCGTGATGTCGCCCAATCAATAATTCCAGAAATCTTGTTTTTATGAACGATCACATTACCAGGCCGGAAATCACGATGTACGATGCAAGGACCATCGACAGAAGTTAAAAGATTGACGTGTGTGTTGTAATAATTACGACACTGTTCGAGTAATTTTGTTGGTAGGTGCCCAGAACATTCAGCAAACCCTGTTTCAAACTGCTGTGAGAAATAAACGCGTGGGTCTGGTGTTAGATTATTTGGTTGTATAAGATCACCGTAGCCTGTTGTACGGTTAAGATGAATACGCGCGAACAGCGAGCCCAGTTCATAGGCAAGTTTGTCAGTAATATCTGTTATTTTGAGTGGGGCACCAGGTAGAAGCGACATTAAAATGGCTCCATGGATTGTTTCTTCTGGTTCTATAACATTGATAATTTGTGGCACGGGTAATATATGAGCAAAGTGTTTCAGAAAATATAGTTCGCGAAAGTACTCTTCGGGGCGCGTACATATTTTTAAAATGAAGGTTTTGCCTGTAGGCTGTGTAATTTTGTAGACGATTGCAACGATTGCGTCGTCGTGCACGATGCGTGAAAAGGTAGTATCTTGAAGGTTAAGACGTTCCTGATAGAAAGTAATGAGACTATCCACGAGAGACCTCAAATTATTATAGTTTGTTATTAATAGTTTGAAATCAGTATAACAAATGTCGCGAAGAGTAAGTTGTAATCAGATCAAAATTTATATTTAATTTACAGAGAGAGTGCTCTTGTTTTAACTTTGCTTGTTGCATGTGAATAGTAAAAAAAAATAAACAGCAAAAACATAGGCGAGAACAATGGCTTTTTGGTTACATGAACATCGCGTGCTTCTAGCGCTTCGTTTTCTTGCTCCACGATACAAAATTATGCTGATTGGCGTGATCTGTGGGATGATGGTTGCCGTCTGGACTTTTATTTTTTTTCTTCCTGCTCGTACAAAATTACAGCAAGAATTACGCGCCCAACACGATTTAACACAGCAAAACACAGCATTTGAGACCGTTGCCAATAAACTTGCACAAGTAACTGCAGCGTGTGAGAAGCTGGAAACTCAGATTAAATCTTTCGATATACAACCGGCAACAGTTCATGAATCGATAGATTTTCTTATGAATTTGTTACGAAACCATCGGATTTTGTGCAAAAATATTCAGCCCCAACAAAAAAAAGAAAAAAAAGAAAAGAAGCACGAACAAAAAGAGCATATTTTTTTTGATAAAGAATATTGCACACTCACGCTTGTTGGGAGCTTTACGCAGATGCTGTCGTTTTTAGATGAGATAAAACTATCGAAGCGACTAATCACGTTTAAAACGGTTGATTTGGTACGCGGTAAAGATAATACGGTCAAAGTAACGGCAGTCGTGAGAATTGCGTCTTTAATACGTTCAGGATTACGATCAGGGTTACAAGAAGGCAGATTGCCAGCGGGTAGGTTACCATTACAAACACAGGCACAAGTACAGGCAAAAAAACAGGAGGCATCATGAAAAAATCACGCTGGTTATTAAGGTTAGTACTTATTTCTTGTTTTATTACTTTGAGCTCTCAGGCAACTATGCCAAAAAAAGCAAAAATTCGCGATCCATTTTTTTTACCTGTTCGAGAACAGCATAATAATCTCGAGAATAAAGAACCGTCTTTGCGACTGGTAGGAATTGTTAAATCAGGAAACAAAATTGGCGCACTCATAAACAATCATAAGCGTGTTGGCATAGTGTTTAAAGGTGGTCTTTTTGACGGCTATACCATAGAAAATATTTCTCACAATGATGTTGTGCTTGTTAGGGGCAAGAAGTCGAAAATACTTGCTCTTGAATAAAAAAAACGAATGGTCTGGGTATGACGATAAAGCAATTATTATTGACCGTGTTGTTACTGACAGTTTCGTTACATGCTGCTGATAATGATAATAACGAAAATTATGATGATAATAGTGATACTAATATCAATGGGAGTGTTGGTAATAGCGATGATGATTATCGAGGAGCTCGAGGTATTCAGTATGATTTATCAAACGTACCATCGCTTGATCTTGATTTAATCAAGCACGAGCGGCGGCTGCAAGAAGTATCATCGTTAAGTAATATAAAAGAGGTCGTTGCGCAAGCTTTGGCTGAAGATGAAGAATCTGATAAAGCTGGTCACGTGTTCAAAAATAAGAGACAACTCAAAAAACTGATGAAAAAGTTATCCCAAGATCAGAAAGATAATGTAAAAAAAAAGCATAACAAGCACGACAAGCATAACAAACAAGATCAGATGTCGCGCGATGTTCGTCGCTTATTGGATCAACAATATCAAGATCAGGAGTTAGTATCAAAAACAGTATCGGTGAAATTTAAACATACAGATATTAAAGATGCATTACGCTTGATTGGACAAATCACGGATACCAATATTATTGTCGACGCTGATGTAACCGGTGTAGTACATATGATTGATTTTGAAGATATTTCTTTGGGAACGGCTCTGAGGGTCTTACTTACCCATAATCACCCCAAGCTCGCGTTAATAAAAGATTTTGGTGTATGGCGTGTGGTGCGCCTTCCGGTTGCGCTTGAGCGTTTGCAGGACGTCGCACAAGATTTGACCGAGCAAGATTACGAGTCTTCATGTCGTACATTATTTCATGCCCGATGGGACGAGTCGTTTAAAAAACGTGCTGAAAAATTATGGATGGGTATTGTCGGAACAAGCGAAAAAAACGGTGTTTTTATAATGTTTGATGATACCAGTAAAAAAGTATTTTTTCAGGGACGAAAAAGATATGTCAAAGCGTTTGAAAAATGCTTACAAGAATTAGATATGCGAATCCCCCAAGTGCGTATTGATGCGCGTGTTGTTATAGCGAGCAAAGATTTTGATGAAGCGATTGGTTTTCAATGGGGCGGTGTTTACGATCAACGTGCAAGTATAAAACATTTTAATTTTGCAGGAATTGGAAAGTTTAATGAAGTAACACCTGAAAATCCCCATCCAATTCATGAGCTCTTGAGTTGGTCGCTCAATTTGTTACCAACATCGGTTAAACATGCACCGATCAAAATCCCCATATTATTTGGAGGCAAAGATTTGAATACCAAGCGGTTGGGCTTAACGTTGAACGCTGCTGAAAACCGTCGAGAGATTAAGACCATTTTAAAACCGTCGTTATTGGTGAATAACGAAGAGATGGCTGAAATTTTGGTAGGTGAAGAGATGCCGCAAGAAACACGACTTGATGAAACAATTGAGGGAAAATTGACGAACGTGACGACGGTTAATTACAAAGATATTGGCATGAAAATTCGTGTAAAACCAGTTGTCTCTCCTGATCAGCAGTCGGTGTTTCTTGATATTTTTGTTGAAAATTCCATGGTCGTTCCATTACATGATTCGCGACATGCTTCACATGGTTCAGGACATGATTCGCGATCTCATGGTGGTTTTAATTATACGATAGAAACATCGCGATCTAAAAATAGGGTGTTACTTAAAAGTGGTCAAACGACGATGATTGGTGGTTTGATTTCTAATGCAAAAGAGCACGTTAAAACCGGGGTTCCTGGTCTGCAGAATATACCCTTATTGGGTTGGTTATTTAAAGGGCATAAGAAAGTTTTAAGTGACAAGCAATTGCTCTTGTTTATTACGCCAACACTTGTTTAAATGATAAGAGTTACAAATTTTAAAAAAAAAGGAAAGTTTGTGGTTATCTTTAAACGTTTACAAGAATTGGTGATAATTTTTGGCTTATTGCTTGTTAGTACGATGTATGGACATGTGGGTACACAGCTTGGTACGCAGCTTGTCGACCAGAGAACGCTTGTTGATATTCTTGTGTTTTCTTACGATCGTCCTATGCAGCTCGATGCATATCTAAAGTCGTTACAAATATATATGAGTGGTAATTACGCAGTGCATGTCTTGTATCGAGCAAGTAATGATGACTTTGAACGTGCATATCAAAAAGTCAAACGAGATTATGCGCGCGTTTTATTTATACGGCAGACTGTTGATGAGGCTTTAGTGCGTAGGCAGGGCGGCTTGTCCTCCCCTTCGACAGGGCTCAGGATAAACTGCGCCACGGAGGGCGTAGGAGGAAGCGCCAAAAAAAGTAAAATGAGTAAAGCAAGTACAACAGAACAAAACGACTTTAAAGACTGGACGCTCAAATTGTCTTTCGAGATCTCACGAGCTCCCTATATCATGTATGCCGTAGACGATATTATCGTTACTGACTTTTTTCACCTGGCTGATTGTATTGAGTCTATGGAAAAAGAACAAGCGTACGCGTTTTATTTACGTATGGGTAAAAACATTACGCAGTGCCATTCTGCGGGGCATAATACAGATCACGCGTTACCACCATTTCAGATAACAAAAGATGGTTTTCTGAGTTGGCAGTTTTCGACAGGTATTCTTGAATGGGCATATCCAAATACGCTTGATATGGCGATATACAGAAAATCAGATATCGAACAGGTCGTCAGAAAAGTTCGTTTTACATCACCAAATACGTTTGAAGCATATTGGGATCACACTGCTGACCGTTCAAAAAAAGGGCTTTCTTATCAGCAGTCAAAAGTCGTTAATATTCCGGTGAATAGAGTCCAAGAAGCTTGGGGTACGCCACATATGAATTCATATGGTACAGAAAAGCTTTTGGACATGTTTAATAAAGGCTTACGAATTGATATTGCGCCGTTGCATCGTATCGAGAATAAAGCGCCGCATATGGAGTACGCATTGACGTTCAAGCAACAGGAAAAAAGACAATTACAGCGCGAGCTTGGACTTATTAAGAACGAAAACATGCGACCTTTATGGGATCAGGTAAAAAATAAGCCAATCAAAAATAATATAAGCTTTGTTATTGTGATCCCATCATATAATAACGTGCAATGGTACAAGCGTAATCTTGATTCTGTTTTTGCGCAGACATATAAAAATTTTACGGTGATGTATATCGATGACTGTTCGCCTGATGGAACTGGAAAGCTTGTTAAAAAATATATTGAAGAAAAAAACATGCAGCAGATGGTTACGGTTATAGAAAATCCTAAAAGAATCGGTGCTCTTGCTAATATTTATAACGCCGTACATGCAAGTTCTGATGAAAAGGTTATCGTTAGTCTTGACGGGGACGATTTCTTTGCTCACGAAAATGTCATGGCGCTTTTAAATATTCTCTATCAGAAGAAAAAAATCTGGCTTACCTATGGAACTGATATTCGCTGGCCTTCTTTCCAACGGACTGCGTGCAAAGAAATTCCAGAACATATTGTTGACGGTGGGAGTTTTAGACAATATCCATTTACGGCCGGGCCGACACGAACGTTTTATGCGTGGCTCTTTAAGAAGATACAACAGGAAGATTTAACGTATAAAGGCAAATTTTTTGATGTATGTTCTGATATTGCAATAACGCTACCAATGCTCGAGATGGCAGGAGCTAAAATACAGTTTGTGCCTGATATAACCTATATTTATAACGTTGCAACAGCGATTAATGATTGGAAAATAAAAGCTGAATATCAAAGAAAAATAACCAAAATGATCACCAATCGTTCGCCGTACCAAAAATTGGGTAATTATGATGTCCCAAAGGGTTTTGGATTTCGTGATAAAAAGAATAAAAAAACTGATCAAACTTGGTATAAGAATCAGAAAAAAACTGATCAAGTGTTAGATACGAAGAATAAATTACATGACAAAAAGAGAAAGACTATTGTAAAAAACACCGTTGATCAGAATAAAGTTATTACAGAAATAGTCGATTATACGCCAAAAAAAATGCGTGAGATTATCGTTGTTATCCCGTCATATAACAATAAAAACTATTACGAAGGCAATCTTGATTCTTTAGTTATGCAAAAATATGACAATTGGCACGCTGTGTATATTGATGATAAGTCACCTGATGGCACGGGTGAACTGGTTAAAGATTATATTAAAAAACATAATCTTGAGCATAAAATTATTCTTATACAAAACCAAGAACGTTGCGGTGCTTTAGCAAATTTGTATACGACAATTCATGCTTGTCCAGATACAGCGATTATTGCAACACTTGATGGAGATGATAAATTTGCGCACGAAAATGTTTTATCACAGGTAAACAAAGTTTATGACTATTTTGATGTGTGGATGACGTATGGTTGCTATGTCGATTCTTCTAACTATACAACAAGTTGTTGCGCTGACTATCCCAAGGAAGTTGTGCAAACGAATAGCTTTAGAAAGCATCAATGGATTACGAGTCATTTACGTACCTTTTATGCAGGATTGTTTAATAGAATAAAAAAAGAAGACCTCATGAAAGACGGCATGTTTTTGCCGGTGGCATGGGACTTGGCAATCATGTTTCCCATGCTTGAAATGGCAGGAGAGCGCTTTAAATTTATTCCTGAAGTCTTATATATTTACAATAATCAGAACCCGCTTGCTGATCACAGAAAATCTATGAAAGTGCAAAACGATTTAAGTGATCATATCAGAAATTTGAAGCCATATGAGAGGTTTACGAGTTTATTATAAGATTTAAGAGTAAATCATGAGTCTAAATAAAATTATCGTGAGTTTATTATTATACGTTTTTTCGTACGTATACGCGGGCCAAACTGTTTATATTGTCCCATCGAAAGGGTACGAAAAGAATCCAACTGAATTTGAAGGCGGTGTTTTTACCAAGCTCAAACAGGCTGTGAATACGCTTTGTTACGCGTGCAAGTTTGTTTCTTTTTATGACATTCCTGACCTCCCTGCAGATGATATTGCATATTTGATACTGATTGATTTTTCTCATATACCAGATTGTAAGCGTTTTTCAGAATCAGAACGATCACCGTACTTCAAACATGTAAAAAAGTTGCTCACGCGATTTAAAAAAGAAACATTGGTACTTATGTGCTTTGAGCCAGAAGCATATGATGCCGAAAATCATGATCCCGTGGTACATGAATTATTTGGCAAAGTTATCACATGTTACGATAACTTTACGGGTCCTAAATATCATAAATTTTGTTACCCGATCAATCCGTCAGACCGTTCTGGACAAGCTCATAAATTTAACGAAAGAAAGCTGGCGACGCTTATGAATAATTGCAAGTACAGTAAGCATCCGAATGAATTGTATTCGCAACGAGTTGAGGTGATTAGATTTTTTGAGAAATTAAAAAAAACAGAACAAACAGAAGACTTTGAATTTTATGGCAGTGGCTGGGGTAAGAAAAACTATGTAAATTATCGGGGTTCTGTTCCCGATAAAACCGAAATTTTAAAACAATATCGCTTTTGTTATTGTTTTGAAAATACCAAGAACGTGACTGGTTATATTAGTGAAAAAATTTTGGATTGTTTGAGTGCTGGTTGTGTGCCTATTTATTGGGGAGCTACCAATATTGACCGTTATATCCCAAGTAATTGTTATATTCGACGAGAAGATTTTGAAACAGAACAAGATATTTATGATTTTACCAAAAATATGCCCGAAGATATCTATCAGCAGTATCTAAGCAATATAAAAGGCTATTTATCAAGCGATTCTGTATTGTTATTTTCGCATGAAAATTTTCTTAATTCTGTTTTAGGGGTGTTATTTCCGATGTATGACAGGACAAAAATATTTACAGAGCAACAAATGACGTTATTAACAAAACTAGAATCTTGGATTAAGCATAATACTGTGTGAGATTGAATATAATTTTTACGCCAGAGTTTTTTGAGGGTTTGTTATGACAAAAATACGCTTGTTTTCTCTACTTAGTCTTCTCATAAATCTTCTCATGCAGGTCTCTTTCTTTTTCCAGATTAGTACTCGCCCAACGCTTCAAGAAATGAATGGGTGGTTTGATGCGGTTCGTGATGACAAAAAGCATCTATCGCCTTTTATTGGATTTGTCGAAACAGAAATTCAGATGCAAGAAAAAATATATCGTTTTCTTGTTGAGGCTGAATACCATCAACCACGAGGTATCCCCGTTGTTAAAAAAGTTATCAAAGGTGGTCAGGTTGCTCGGCTTGTGCACAGCCTATTCCGGCTTGTCGGTTCAGATTTTCGATGCGCCAGCAGTCCAACAGGGGTAGCATTCTATTTTCATGCCGCTGAAATTGGATCGATAGTTGCTGCGATTGAAAATGCTATCCAAGCATATGGGGCACTTGTTTTGGCCCGTGCAGGTACAGAAGTCCCTCGATTAGATACTGATAAAATAATTGCAACACTTGAAGCTGAACTGACAGCGGTGATCAATAAAGCGATTATAGATTTTGAGGGTTTAGGGGGCTGATTCGGGGGAAGCTAAAGAAGTTGTTGTGCCTGCCAAGAAGAGTGCTACGAGCAAAGAAGCGCGAAAAGATGGAAGGGCTTTTGTCCGGCTTATTAGTGAAGCGCTCAAAGAATCAGGAGAGTTTGGGGGTTCTTTGCGCTATGTTCGCTACACGGTACAGGCAATTTTCTTGTCATTTTTATATCAAAAGGTTACATCAGGAGACGAATTCAATGCTTATTGTGCTCAGTTTACGCCGTCAATTTTAAAAGAAGACTATAAAGAAGTATTTGCCAAACCAGTAGTGGATGAAAAAATAACAGCTCGATTGCTTGAGGATTCTTTTGTAGCTTCGGGTGATAAACTCGACTTTGTTACAAAAAATTTTGAGACGATTGCACTTACGGTTGTGAATGAGACTTTTTATAAGCAACCATTACCAAAATTTTCTGAATATGAATCGTGTACAATTGCTAAAATATCGTTTCCTCCTTGTGTTGAGAATGTGATTCTTAATTTTGTACGTGTTCTTATGGTCAAATTTGGTTTGTATGATCGTGCGAACAAAGTCTATCGAGCAGAAGATATTGGATTAGCGGTAAAAACGTTTTTAACAAAAAAAGGTATTGTTTGTGACGAAAAAATATTGAATCGGCAAGTTGAGCCGATTTCTAAGTTTTTTAAAAAATTTCCAAAAGCCGATGTCGTCCAAGGGCTATCATTACAGCAACAATGGGCTGAATTAGTTTCTAATGTTCCTGGTGTTAAATATTTACGCGCTATTCGTCTGAGTGATTTTGCAGAGCCTTCGGCAAAAGATCATGCAAGACCTTTTTTTCATCCACTTTTAACAGAAGCAAAAGGGTATGAACATTGCCAATCGAGAGGTGATGACTTCTTCTTGTGCGAGGTTGCTGGTTGTCCAAGTAGTTTTGTTGTCTTAACAAATTATCTTTTTGGAACATCATGCAAAACATTTGCAGAACTTTGCGACCTGTTTGAAATGCGCGGTACTCATTTAGAAGCGTTTTCTGATGATGTCTTATACACATTTTATGCCGGCCAAACTGATAAAGACAAAGCATTGCTATGGCCAACGATGAGAACGCTTACTGCCGAGGTTGATAAAAAAGCGATTTCGCTTGATATTCTTGCAACTGTTGGACACGCTGAACTGACCAATCGAACGCCAAAAGAGGCTTCAGTTAGTGCAAGCAAAATCAAGCTATTTGGAAGGCAAGGCCTAGGATCTGGGCTAATATGTCAGCTTATCTATGGTTTGTCTTGCGTTCTTCTGCCAAAAAAAGACTTACCTCTTTTTGATAGCCTTCTACTTCTTTTTGAAACTTTTCTACTTCTTTTTGAATCTTGACCGAAATTTCTTGACCCTCTTTTGATTTTTGCATAATCAAAATACTATCAATTGAAACCAGATCAGACTTGGCTGCGACAAAATTCATGCTCATCACTGAAAGTGCTGCTAATGCTGACAAAACTTTTTTCATAAGAACTCCTACGTTAATAATAATAAATTAGTAATACTACTCTTCTTTGTTTGTTACTAGTGCAGGTACAGTTACTGCAAAATTAACTAAAAAACAACGCCAAATTAGGGTAACTTTTTTATAAATCCCAGTCAACATCAAACAAACCCGAAAGATCTCTAAGCAAAAGCTCAAAAAATTTCATCAATCGATTTGCGAACATCCTGCACACTCACAACTGGCATCATTGCTTTATAAAATTCGTTATCGTATTCGCGCGTTTGTATAACAACCGGCATGGGCACAGCATGCCCCATCAGCAAAACCTGTTTTTTTGAATCAAGCGTCGCAAGAATCGATCGTAACCCACTGGAATTACTCACACCGGTCAAAACTGCCTGAATATCTTTTTCGTCACTTAATAACGCAACCAGCTTGGTACCTATTTGCGAGATAATTTCTGGGTCAATACTTGACGGTCGCTGGTCAACAACCAAAAGAGAGACGTAATATTTACGCATTTCACGTGCGATAATACCAAAAATGGTTTGCCGTGCTGCCTGCGGATTTAAAAATTTGTGCGCTTCTTCGATCGTAATCATTAACTTACGCGGTTCGTCAGATTTGCGTTGCGATGCCAAAAATACCTCTGTTTTAGCAACATACGCTTCATGAATACGACGTGAGATAATATTGGCAACCAATAAGTAACACAACATAGACGTTTGATTACCAAATTCAAGAACCACATGAATACCTCGATCAAGATATTCGACCATGCGATCGATAACTGACGTTGCCCCACTTGATTTTTGCAAAAACGGAAACCGTTCAAGTCTTTTTAATTTGCGATACAGTGCCCCAACTGACTCGGTATGAGCGCCAATGTCATCAGCAAATTCTTTGATTTTGCCCTCTTGTTCTAGCAAAACGTTTAACCAGTTGTTTTTATACTTACTTGCAATCAAGTACGCAGCCTCCAGCGCCGTCGGATGTAAATTTAATTCGTCTTGCAAGGGCATCACATCTTCAACGCGAATATCTTGGTAGTTTAAAATTACTTCAAAATCGGGTGCGCATCCTCGTCGCCGTGTCGAATCGGGATCGAGCGAAAAAATAGCTACTTTGCTTGGAAACAGCGTCTTTAGACCCTTAACAAAAGACTGGCCTTCGCCTTCTTTGCGGGCCTGAAAACCGTACTCACTATGCATATCAAAAATCAGGTTTACCGCTTTTTCGCTTTTAACAAGACCGGCCAAGATCAACCGGGTAATAAACGTTTTACCCGTGCCTGTTTTACCAAAAATACCGTTACTTCTTTCAGTAAAAGCATCAAGATCCAGACAAACTGGTGTTGTCATATCAAGCGGAAACCCAATATTAAAATATTTGCGTTCGCTTTCATCACCAAAAATTTCAGCAACGTCTTTTGCAGTCGCTTCGTATACCGTTGCAAAATGAGACGGGATCGTTTTGACCGGCATGCGTTTTCTATTATTATCAAGCATGAGCATGGGTCTAAGAGAAACTTTGGCGTACATGTCTTTTTTCTTGAGAACATTGGTCAGAATGGTCTCTTGGTCAGACGGTGGGAATAACAAAATATCGGGATGTGTTACTTGTAATTCAAGATCAGTTATTAACGAAAAAAATGTATATTGTTCGCCGACTACTGAAACAAATTTACCGGTTTTGACATCTTCAAGTGAGCTTGTTGAGTCAAGCCGCATAACCAGCCCTTCAACAAGTGACCCCTCCAAAATATGCCCCAATTTTTTTTTATTCATAATGTTTTAAGCTTATTTTTTTTCAAAAAAATATTTATGATTTTCAGCAAGCCTATCCAGTAAAATTTGTCTAACGTCTTGCGACAATTCTTTTCGCACACAAACTTCTTCGATCATTGCTCTATCTTCATCAAGATAACCTGTAGCAAGCGTATATGGATACAAATCTTCAGGAATGCCATCAATTTTTCCATCGATAATCTTAGGTCGTTGAGCATCACATGGATGTGGGTGCGCGCGAAGCACAAGATCATGTTGTTCTGTCAGTCGAGATTTTGTCACTACAGATGATATTTTTTTACTGCTACGACTTGTTGTCGCCCGTTTTAGGTCAGACTCATTTTGGACTTTCTCTTCATCTTGCTCTTCATCATCGCTATTTTCACTTACTTCTGCAAGCTCGAATTCATCTTCGCCCATACCATCATCCATACCATCATCTACAAAACGAACCAGTTCCGACGCGTTATTGATATGATCAGGTTTGTAACGGAGCGGACCTCTATCACGACTATAACTTTTCTCGCGAAAACTATCTAGGCTCATAACAACAGGGTCGCGGTCTTTTTCTTCTTTTTGATCTTCTTTTTTACCATCTCCTTGTTTCTTATCTACTACATCATCTTGGACATCTTCAGCATCGCGCACCGCGGACTCTTCTGCAAGTATATCGTCCAAACTTGCCAGAAGCCTTTCGAACTCACGTATCTCAGCAAGTAAATCCCTAATGTGTCGGGGTTTATTGCGTGAATCGCATGCTCGTAAAAGCCGCAGCTCTTCTCTTGCTTGTGCTATATCTTGCTTTAACATTTTTTTGATTAACGCTTTATCTCTTTGATTTTGTACAACCTGTTGCTGAACAGCCTGTTGATTCATAGAAAATACGGGAGATTCTGATCCGAGCATCATGAGTAAACAACAAACAAGCATTTTTATCAGCATTGTACGCCTTTCTTTGAGTTATCCGTAATATAAACACCCACAGGGAGAGACACGTTAGCAAAAATAACGTAAAATGCAATTATTTTTTTGAAATAATAATAAAAGCGATTGCTAGGCTCTTTTCATGAGATAACGAAACATGCACATGTAATTTTGGTAGTACTGTCTTAATTTTTGTTTCAAATGCTGCCCAATCGATCTCGAGCATTGGCACCCCCCATGTGGTCGTCATAACACTCATATGCTGACAAGCAAACATAAAAGAAAAAGTATACGCAGTCAGATTAAGACGTGTAAGTGTCGCACTTAACGCTTTATAAAAAGCTTCTTTGGCGGCAAATCGTGCTGCAAGCTTTTCGAGTAAATACTGACCATCAGGCGCTTTACATTGAGCAAGCTCTGATAACGAAAAAATTTTTAATAATCGCGATTCTGGGCCATGTGCCCATGACTGAAAACGCACAACTTCGACAATATCTGTGCCTATACCTAAAATCATGTATCCCTCGATCTACAGTATGCCCAGGGCTCCCGACTACGCTTATCCACGCCTACCGGCTTGGCAAGCTACGACGGGCAAGCACGGCCTGGGCTAATAACCTTACAGGCCTCCGGCCTGAACCGTTTGATAACAATATCGCGCAACGCGCGTTCTCGACCACCAATCAAAACCCTAGCTAAAGCTTTGACAAGTCGACGTAAACCCTGGGATCTGATTATCCAAAGACATAGCGAGCATCATAATCAATACCATGTTTTTTCAAAAGCATCAGATATTCATCTTGAAAAGAACCTTTGCGATGATGTTCTTCTTGCCGCTCAATGTAATTAATAACCGTTGGCAGCATTGATACACTCACAGAAAAGATTCCGTAACCTTCTTGCCACGCAAACTGATCTTGTTGTAATGTTGTACGCACAAATCGAGAAGAATTTGTCTTAATAATCCGCATAAAACCAGACATTGAAATCGATGGCTTTATTGCTACAAGCAAATGAACATGATCTTCTATCCCACCAACAGCAAGCAAATCGCCACCTTCTCTTCTCACAATACCACCGATATATTGATGGACCTGTAAACGTATGTCATCCGTAAGATATGGGATACGATTTTTTGTACTCCAAACACAATGCGCAAAAAAACTTGAATATGTATGACTCATATGTTTCGCGCCTCCTGTCCACAGGGCTTACGCCCTGGGCTAATAACCTTACAGGCCTACGGCCTGAACTGGTTGTACACAAAATATTTTAAACCCATCGTCCTACGCCATACACCGATTGTACACATGCCTCGCGCCTCCGGTGCTATTTTATTATATCTTCCCACACGTTCAGGCCGTAGGCCTGTAAGGCAACTAGCCCAGGCCGTGAGCCCTGGGTTAATAATGGGATATACGAACTCACATGGGCTCGAGTTTTTGATCCAACGATCGATACATAATCGCCTCTTGCACATGAGCTTTATCAATATGCTCAGCACCGTCAAGATCTGCGATCGTACGGGCTATTTTCAAAATTTTATGATATCCACGCATGCTCAAGTGTAACCGTTCAAAAGCCATCTTCATGGTTGCTTCTCCGGCAGGTGTAAGCGCACAATGCTTTTCAACCTGCTCGGGGGTCATAAAAGCATTACGCATAGGTCCAAATCGTTTTTCTTGCAAGCTAACAGCTTGCGTTACAACATCATACATTTCTGCTGAAGTTTTGCTTTTAATGGGCTTGTCTTTTAATTCTGTATAATTTATCGCCGAAACATTCACGTGCAAATCGATACGATCAAGTAACGGGCCTGAAAGCTTGGTGATATATTTTGAAATTTGTTGCGGCGTACAGGTGCATTTTTTATTGCGGTCGCCATAAAATCCACAGGGGCATGGGTTTAATGCTGCAATCAGTAAAAATTTTGAGGGAAATTCAAGCGCACAGCTTGCACGAGAAATAAGAACATGGCCGCTTTCAAGTGGTTCTCGCAACACTTCAAGCGTTGCACGCGTAAACTCTGTTAACTCATCGAGAAATAACACCCCGTTATGAGCCAGACTAATTTCGCCTGGTCGAGGGTGCGAGCCGCCACCAACAAGCCCCGCTTGGGATATCGTATGATGCGGGCTACGAAATGGTCGTTGAACAATTAATGACTCTTTGCCCAGGTGTCCTGCTATTGAATAAATTTTTGTCGTTTCGATTACTTCATCAAATGACATGGGCGGTAAAATAGTAGCAAATCGCTTTGCAAGCATCGTCTTACCAGACCCTGGAGGCCCAATAAAAAGAATATTATGGTTCCCGGCTGCAGCTATTTGTAATGCACGCTTTGCAAGTTGCTGGCCCTTAACCTGGTCAAAATCGAGAGACGTATTTTGAACCGATTTTTGAAATGCATCAAAACGCGACGGCGTTGGGGCTATAACTATTTCGCCACGCAAATATGCAACGACTTCAGTCAAACTATCAACCCCAATAACCTCAAGCCCTTTAATTAAACTTGCTTCTTCTACGTTTTCTTTGGGAATAATAATGCGTTTTTTACCAAACTTTAACGCACTGTGTGCTATTGATAAGACCCCACAAACAGGTCGTATATTGCCATCGAGTGATAATTCACCCAACATGAGCGTTTCTTGAATAAAAGACGCCTGAATCTCAATCAGCTTTCCCGCTTGCAAAATAGCAATCGCGATGGGCAGATCAAACAGAATGTCTTCTTTTTTTAATGTCGCAGGAGCAAGATTGACAGTAATTAAACGCTCAGGAATGCGCAACCCACTGTTTTTTAACGCCGCTCTAATACGGTCTTTACTCTCTTTAATTGCTTTATCGGGTAACCCAACGATATAAAACTGGATCATACCCATCGAAAGATCGACTTCTACTTCGACAAGATGGGCATCGATGCCGACGGTTGTCGCGGAATAAATTTTTGCATGCATAGCTACACAATTTTCTATTTATAAATTTAAACAAAATATGCTTTATGAATCGCGAAGCTATGTATAGCACTATTTTTTCTTATTGAGAAGTCTATTTATTTTCTTTGTCCTATTATGCTTTGACAGCTGCTTCAGCTTTTATATCAGCTTCTATAGGAGTCTTCTTAGGAATCTTGTTTTCTTTGACGGTAACAACTTCATCACGTGAGCTACCAGCACGCACGTGGCTTGAATAAGTTTCAAGCGCGCTGGTATATCTTTTTATAAGATCATCATAATCGTCGATACTTGTATTCCATGAAGCCTTCCAAGCAGCTTTCTCTTCGGTAACTTGTTTAATAGCAGATAGAGCCATAGCTATCGTCCTAACCAACCCTACCTCAATCGGCAAAACAGCAACAAGATCAAGAGCATTCTTGACAACGCGGTCATACATTGGATGATCTTGGGGCAATACATTAATGACTAAACAATTTTCCAACATCGCCGTTACAAGCGGTTTATATGACGCCTGCTCATGCAATTTATGTTTAAATATATCAATGAGTATCGACTGTAGTGGTAGAAAAACACCCAATTCATTTTTCACTGCAATTATTTTTCTTGTAATAATTTCACAAACTCGACCCAGACGAGGATTTTTGCCACACTCTTTAAAAATATACAATAAATTTTCTCGAGCTTGAGCGCTTCTCGTATTACTATTGATAGCGAGCAACTCTAAAATTTCTCTCTGACGATCTTCAGGCATAGTAAAATTAAAGTTGAGTATTGCCAAAGGCAGCGCACCTTCTGCAACAATTGGATCTGCTTCTAAATCTTTTTTTGTCATAAAATTTTCAAGCGCAACAACAAACTGTAGTCCAAGCTCGGGATAAGCTCTTAAATTACTTGATTCTGATGGAGAAAGGGCTGTAAATACATGTACTATTTTTACCGGCTCTTTAATTTGTCCGGCAATATCCAACACAAATTTAATAATAACATCACCGCCTGCAGTTCTTTTCATGCTTTCAGAATCCTGATCATCAAGCAATTTAAAAACTCTATCAAAAACTTTTAGTCGTTCGCCAGGAGTCTTAAGACCATGTAAAATTTTTGCTATCGCTTGATATAACTCGGGCACAACAAGAGCACGCTCAGATGTCAGCCCTTTCAGCAACCCCACCAACTTGATGTCATCAGGATCTCTCGTAACATCTGAAATTAAATAATTTACCAATTCAATACAA
>Ga0207075_1040_pt1 | contig 28208 bp, 25 predicted proteins | sample Alteio_BWMinHeat_64_FD_153587 | JGI IMG/M metagenome (GOLD analysis project Ga0207075, IMG submission 153587) | Enriched cells from forest soil in Barre Woods Harvard Forest LTER site, Petersham, Massachusetts, United States -... | ecosystem: Environmental > Terrestrial > Soil > Temperate forest >... | reverse complement strand
ATCTTCCCACAATTATATGCCAAAGTTGAGCAGTTACTGGGCCAACATAACGTTTTTGTGATTAAAGGGACAATCGATATTACCTCACAAATAACGTGTAAAATCAAAGCCAATGACCTGATACCGATCGATCTCTTATTCAACGACCCAGAAAAAATTAATCGTGTTTTGTTTGAACTCCCGACATCAGTTTCGCACACATTACTTGAACAGCTCAAAAAAACGATTATCCCGGGATCAACAAGCTTGAGTCTTGGATTTCACGAGAATAACGAACGTCTTATAGCCTACACCAATCAAAAAGTAAGCTGTTCGACAACCGTTCTTGATACGATATCTAAAATGGGCATCGGTATCAAGATCGGGGTGTAACACGTAGACGCTTTTTATACGACCAATTTTAAATTCTAGAGCCAGATTATCTAAACCAGATTAATAAAACATGCTTTATAAGCGCACGACTGTTTGAGTATCGTGGTGCATCGCATCCGCCGTCGCCAAGGCTATGACGAGACACGGCCATCGATACGAGTTGGTGCGCGTTAGCGGATCCTAAGGGACGCAGTCCCTAGGGCGTGGATTTGAAAGGGGTGCGCAAACACCCCTTCATCGGGTGCAGGGCAGAAGGCCCGCATAAATTCTTAATAAATTCAAAATCTCTTATTCTCAAAAATCAGGGCATCAGCATAATATTCTGTACCACCAACTCCATGCTTTTAATTTCTACAAAAATTACGAAAAGTTGCACAAAATTACGAATTTATGTAATTTGCACTAAAAAATTACGGATTTGTGTATACAACTCATAAGTGATTACGATTGGTCATAGATTACATGCAAATAAAAAAAAGGAGCAGCGTATCGTTTCACGCTGCTCCTTTAAAATTTAGATATGCTCATGGTGAGAGTGGTTTACTCGCCAGCAATTGCTGCTTAAAGCCCTTCAACAATATCCAATAACTTCTCAACCTGTTTTTTACACTCTTGATAACGTTCATCTTGTAACTTTTTTTGTCTAGCAAGCAAGTTTATTTTATGCTGCTTCAATTTAACATTCAGCTTCATCATCTCAATTGTTTCTCGCAAAGATTCTGTAGCAGCATCTAACTCTTGAAATTTTTGACGATCTTCATCACGTTTTAGATTCAAAGAAGGTAGAGTTTTCTTTATTTCTGCAGCTTGTTCTGCAAGGGTCTGCACTTCTGTTTGAAGAACACTGAGCTCTTCGATCATACGAGCAACCTGCCTATCTTTATGAACAGCTCTTGATGAGGTAAAGTCAGGAATACCAACCGCTGCAGCAATTTTTGCTTCTTCGTCAGGTATGATTCCCGCGATACGACGCATATTATTTCTCCACTCAACAACGTCTCTTGTACCTGCTTCTGAAGATTTTTCATCCACCTTAAAAAATGAAACTATTGCATCAATATCTAAAAACAGTGCTCGGTCGGCGAGTGAAAACCCAGAAGTTTTAAGACTGCCAAATGATTTTTCGATTGGAGTAAACAAAGTTGCCGCCCACTCCCAGCCAGAACCAGGACCATACTGCACAACCACTTGCTCTTTTTCAATGCGCAGTTTTAAGTTACTCACTGCAGATTTAATCACAGACATTTTATCACCTACTGACCCCGATGCCACCGCAGTACTCATGCTTGAAATAATCTTAATTACATCAGGCGAAAAGTGGCCTGCTGCGAGCGATGAAAACAAGAAGCAAGCAAAGAATAAGATTCTCACATTCTTTATTACAGAAACCATAAAACCCCACAAATTAATTTATTACTATTACAACATATTATTTAGTACTCTTATCAGTTTGATATAAGTATAAAAATAGTCAAGGAGAAGCTAAATATCTCTAAAAACAGCTATATTTCGATTAAAATGAGATCCCAACACCAGCAGAAGTGTCCCAGCCGGCCCAATTATTGTTTCTATTTGAAAACTCGTACCCCAGGCCCATGGTTACCAAGAACGTTTGGTTGGAACAATCGAAGAATTTAGAACCTGCAAGCTGCAAGCGGTGTGTCGTATGCCCTGGCGTTTCGGCAGCTTGCCTATCAAGATCTTGCGAACGTATCCAGTCATTCATCCTTCCTGAGTCAAAATTGGAAGGTCGAGTCCCAAAGGCACCTGCAAACCCCTCAAATCCGAAACTTGCTACGCCATAGGTTTGCTCAGGCCAGCACCCCTTAAGTGTAACTTCTTCAGGCTCGATAGCAAGCAAGCTATACGAACATCCAATGTTCCACGAATAAGAGTTCACATTCAGACCAACAACCCCTTCTAACTGGCTTAACCCCGATACTGAAAGCGGCTTGGTTAAAACGTTTGCCGCAGGAATCAACTGCTTCTGTCCATTTTGTCCTAATAGATAGTACTGGCCAAATCGTCGTCCTTTTATACCCAGTGTTCGACGTTGGTCGGTCTCAAACAGATAACGATACCCAACGCGGGATATTATTTGGACATTGGTATCAAAATTATCCCAAAGCAACATATCACCTGCAACATCAAAACCTAGACCAAAGTGCCCGCCGCTACCACGGATTGGCTCAAATAAAAATGCTCCTTTGGGCTTGTTTCCTAACGGGATCGTCGAAACAAGACTGATACTGACGTGCTTATCAAGTTTATTAAGCAGATAATACCCAACCTTGCACGTCATATCACTGAGTCCTGATGTTTTTTTCTTACCATTAATACGTGCTGCTGATAGCAATTGATCTTGATGTTCATCTTCAACAGTTCCTTGAAAATACTCCATCACTTCATTGGGATTTTGATTGGGTAGATATCCACTCGGCGTGAACAATGCATTAAGATTATTTTCAATAAAAAGCACCGGCAGATCAATCTGCAAGAATACATTCTTACACATCGCATCAAGCGACTGAAAATAAAACATTTGTAGCCCAAACATCGTTTGCTCAGGCGTAATGCGCAATTGTACTTTTCGGTTATCCAATAAAAAATTATGAATAAAGTAACGCAAATCAACATCAGCACAAGAAAGCGGATCTACAGCATTAAGATCTGGGCCGACAAAACGCTTTCCAATCGCAATATTATTTTTATCATTAACCCCAAAGTATCTTCCAAGCTGTGCCTTATTTGTTGATGCTTTATAAAACATTTCAAGCTCAATACGCCCGCCGCATTCATCTCTGCGTTCGCGCTCTATAAACTCTTGCCATGCGCCATAACGTTGCTCGAAATTTGATCGTAAGGGTTGAAACGCAAGATACGTTTTTTCGGTAAAACCGTGCATGTGTCCACACAATAAAGTAACCCATGCCACCAATAACCTAATTTGTTTACCAAGCATACTACTCCCCTTTTTCTTAATAATTTGATTTAGTAAAACAATTCATTTCACCATTTATCAAGAAAAAAATAAAGCCGGGGTTTTTGAAAACCCCGGCTTTATGTAATTAGGTAACTTAGAGTTTTATAATTTTACTCTTCTTCTGCTTCACCCAAATTTGCTTCAATCACACTCGCAAGCTCTCCTGCTTTGACAAAAAGCGCTTTTGCTCGTTCTCCCTGAGCTATGAGTAACGCTTTTCCTTTCACAACTCTAATGGTCGTTGCTGCTTTACCATCTTTAAGTGATCCGTTAGCCGCTTCTAAAGCCTTAACGACAATTTCCATCTGTGTGAATGCTTTCAAACGTTTTTCGTCTTGAAGCGTTCGATTAATTAAACTCAACTCGCTATTCAATGCCTCTACGTCCCTGGTAAGAGTTTTGCTCTCATCCTCTACTCTTACACCCGAAGCCATAGCTATTGTGAAACGACCTCTTTCATTAATCTCGGACCTTGCTTGGCCGATTGCTAACACAATTGATTTAGCTTCTGCAAAAAAAGGAATGGTTTTAACTTTTTCATGTAAACGATGTAACTCATCTTGTGTTGAATCAATACATAAAGAATAACTCATAATAATACCACATACGGATTCAATAACAGTCTTCTTTGATGCTTTTGCACCATCTGCTAGCCCTTGCACTTCTTTATCGTCACAAATACGATTCATGTGCGCGACTGCATCAGATGCATTTTTATATTCTGTCTCTTTGCAAAGCTCTCTAATTGTTTTTGAATGTTTAAGAACAGCAATTCTAGCAAGCCTTGCTTCTAGTGATAGTTCTGCTGATAGTTCTGCTGGTTCTTTTTTCTCTGTTTTTGAAGCATCTAACACTCCCTCTGACGCTGCAGTAGCGCCTTTGGGCAATTTTTCGCTTTCTTTTTTTGCGTTAGGTTCTCTTTTTGGTTTTGGCGTTCCTGATGCTGGTGTCGCTCCTGGACCCTTTGCTGGGATCATTGCTTCACCTATATTGATTGATAAACCAAGAACAACCAATTTAAGCATTAACTTTAATGAAACTTTCATAAAATATACCTCCGTTATTTATACATCTATTAATACACGTACCTACAATTTTTCATTTTTTTCGAACCAAAAATTTTCATAGTGGTTCTATATACCAACCAAACTCAATAATCCTGACAATGCAGATCCACAAACTACTGTTCCTACTGCAAAATCTTGACTTACAAAGTCAATCTGCTGACCATTCCATCGATCATATGCGCGAAACCCTAGATTTACCAATACCCATAATCCAAATACGATTTTCCTAGGAACTCTCCATGATCTTTTTCTCTGTGTTACTCCAGGGGCATCGACTGTTCCTGCTGATCCCATGCTAATATCAGAACAGGTTGCTGTTGTTACAGAAGATTTCACATCAGAGCTTTGATCAATCTCAATATTGAAAAAAATGTTATTAAGCACGGCAGCAACTTTTTGCGCTTTTTCCTTACGTTTTTTGTCTATTTCGAGAGTAAGATCAGAGATATTTAAAAAAGACTTAATGGCCTCTGGACTTAACAAAGCGCATGCAAAAATACTCAATGGATCTTTAGGAGATTCTCCCGTCGATGACGCTATTGATACTCCCTCAACACCATACCCTTTTTTATAAAAAGTTTTGAATGATGTACCCCTGTTAACCCCCTCAACATCAGGAGCCATTAACCCTCTAAATAACTTTTTTATCCGCAAAAGTTCATCAATAACTTTAAAAAGCATCTCTAGCGTATTCTTTTTTTCCTTTTGCAACAAAACAAGAGTCGCCCTATACGCATCATATAACGTCTTACTCTCCGTTATTCTTTCCAATGTCTCAGCCTTGCTATCGGTAACATAAACAGGATCAAAAATACTAAGAAATACTGGCCATGAGTTATTGAGGTCATCTAAAGTTTTAGCTTCTCTTGGTCCTGGCCCTCTTAAGAATCTGCCCTTATCGTCTTTTGGTCCCTCTGAGAAAATACCGTAAGTAATGGTAGTCCACTTAGTGAGCTTTTCTAAAATATTGCTCACAACTTCGTCACGTACATACACAACTACATCTTTACTGTCTGACTTTGTTGTTCTATCACTTTTTGCTGCTCCATCCATTGCAGCAAATGAACCGATCATGCACAAGAACATCATTGATAATTTAAAAATAATTTTATTCATAATAAACCTCTATTTTTTTCAGTTAAACTAATTGCGAGTTCCATGGGTTCACAACACATCTCCCCACACAATCGGTAAACGTTGGAAAATACGAACCTTCTCCTGGTTGTGCCACCGGGCACGGCGGACAATCGCGCTCTACCACTCTCACCACGATTCGGTCTATTACCTTAGGCTCTGGCGTTGGTGCAGGTTGACCGCGTGTCATCAATAGACATCCAATAATAGCTGATGTAATAAGAGTACATAACGATATGCGTTTTATTCTTTGATTCGCAGCCTTGCGCTCTTTATATAATTCACGACCATTTTTATTAGCGCTTCTCTCTGCACTATTTTTTGCTTGTTCTAATTGAGTAATTTTTGCCTTCAATGCAATAGTTTCAGCTGAAAGTACATCTTTAGTTTCAGCTACAGCGTGAGTCTTAGATGTTCTTTTTAATATATAGGCATCAGCAGGTATGTAGCGGCGACGGGCAGCCTGAGCAACGTCGTTACCGGCAATGGCAAAAGCCAGTGCAAGCACAAGACCCATTTTGATTACCTTTAAAATTTTCATACACTTCCTCCATAATTACATTAATACGTTAAACAATAGTTCCCACAAACATTAAATTCTATTTTTTGGTTAAACTAATCACGATTTCCATGGATTCAAAATACATGCACCCACACAATCGGTAACTCTTGGAACATATGAGCCTTCTTTTGGTTTTGCCACTGGACAAGCTGGACATGTTGGACATGGTCCACGATCTATTACCGTAGGCCCTGGACATGGTGGACATGTGCGAGCGTTACAATCAGCCAAAGCGCGTTCGGTAAGGGCCAAGCTTTCTTGCGTAAACCTTAAATTACCAGCACAGGTTATAGCAGATGCTTCTAATCCAGCACAACCAGCTCCTGGTACTATTACTGACGGTTTCGATGCAGGTTGACCACTTTTCCACAAAAGAACTCCAATTAAAGCTACTGTAATAAGACAGCATAATGACCTTCGAGGATGACGCTTAATAGTACTTTTCACAGTTTTTGCCGCTCGTGCGCAACCATAAACACACGATTCCCGATCTATTGCAGCATCCCTTTCACGTCTGAGACTAGCATTTTCGGCTAGAGTATTTCTGAGGGCTTCGTCTTTTTTCTGTTCAGCTTCTTCTTTTGCTCTTTTTTCTTCTGCTGCTTGCTCAGCACGTAAACGAGCCGCTTCTTCTCTACGAGCAGCTTCTTCTCGAGCTAAACGAGCAATTTCTTCTGCTTTTATACGAGCAGCTTCTTCTTTACGAGCCGCTTCTTCTCGAGCTAAACGAGCAATTTCTTCCCTGCGAGCTTCACCATCATAGTCAGGACCAACGTTATGATCTTGATCAACAGGAGCACCACAAAACGGTATATCTCGTAGAATTGGTGCCCTGCGATGGCCACGCATCATCGCTTCTGGATTATCTGTATAGCCTGCCATTTCTTTTACAGCCCACCATACTCTAGCAACCTTGGATCTTTTAGCAGCCGCTTGAGCAACATCGTTGCCAGCAACAGCAAGCGCTAACGCAAGCACAAGACCCGTTTTGATTACCTTCAAAATTTTCATACAACTTCCCCCATAATAATTAATTATTTAAAACTCTTTTCAACACACAAACCAACTATTCTTAATTACCAAAATTTCAACATTGAGACCCATGAACCCACTAAAATGCACATTATAATTTTTCTATAAGCATATATCCAATCTAAACAATTAAAACATAATGTCAAATTGAATTTTAAATATTTATAAAATTGTGAAAATATTGTTTATTTCGAGTTTAAACAGTGTTTTTTGATAGAAAAATGAGGGGTTTTGTAGATTTTTTGGGGTTTTGGGTGATTTGAAGAATTTGGTGATTTTGAGGCTTTTTTGATGTTTTGGGTGATTTGAAGAATTTGTGATTTTGAGGCTTTTTGATGTTTTTTTTGTTGCGACCGGCAAAAAAGCTATTCGATCCCAGGGACGATGGTAAAAAAAGACAAAAATCGATAAAAATCTGTATACATGTATAACAGGGATTGGGAGATTTAGAAACCGTAGGGGAGATGGGGGAGACTGTGATAGTGCGTCATCACTGTTTTAAGACTAACAACAATCGATGCCCGCTTTTCTTGAGTTTGGCAGGTTCCAAGATAGTCAGCAACCGGCTTAAACGTTTTGATAAACTGCTGTTCGTCAATCAAATTTTTGCTAAATAGCATACAAACACGATGTACGCGTTCATTAAATTTTTCTTGCCAGTCGATAACTGCATACCCGTGTATCAGCTCTGCAAGAAGATCGCTATTATCATGATCAAGCGACAACAAATGCTCGTAAAGCGCTATTGCATAGACCCACTGCTGCTCCTTTTGATACAGAAAAGCAGCCTGTTTATGTTTTTCTGATGCGCCTTTGTCATGCAGCGAAAACAAAATATCGCCTTCCAACTGGAGGGCGTAAGCTCGATCATTAAAAGAATGTGATAGCAACCGAAAGACATTAAGCGCCTTTTCGCGCTCTTTGCGTGCTATGAGCTCTGCTAACTTAAACCATGCAATACTGGATGTTCCACTGCTTGATTCTTGCTCCATTCCAAACCCTTTATTCTAATGATTTTATGCATCAGATAATCGTTTTGCGGCCATTAACATTCTTCTTTGTGCTGTGTTTGAAATGACCGCACTCTAATGTTATACTGCCTCCTGCCTGAGAAGTAAATATATCAAAATAAAAATGTACAAAAAATATTACTATAAATTCAAGAAATAAATAATAAAGAAATAAATAATTTTATGAATAGTACACACGAGCAAATAAATATAACAACGACATGGGCTAAAAAAAATCAGGCTGCACTTGAAGGTGGCGGCACAAGCCGGCAAGAAAAACAGCTCGAGTCCGGAAAAAAAACAGCGCGCCAACGGTTGGAACTGTTGCTTGACCCTGGCTCTTTTGAAGAAATTGATCGGCTTGCAACATCCCAATTTATTCAGAACCAGGCACATAAAGAATACACAGACGGTGTCGTAACCGGTTTTGGCACGATTAATGGTCGAAAAATTGCGATCTATGCGCAAGATTTTACGATCAGAGGTGGATCGCTGGGTGCTCGTCATGCTGAAAAAATTTGTAAAATCATGGATATGGCAGCAAAAGTTGGTTGTCCTATTATTGGCCTGCTCGATTCGGGCGGCGCGCGCATCGATGAAGGCATTCATGCGCTCTCTGGGTACAGTAAAATTTTTATGCGCAACAGTAGGTACTCAGGGGTGATCCCACAAATTTCGGTCATTCTTGGGCCGTGCGCTGGAGGCGCCGTCTATTCACCTGCGTTAACAGATTTTATTTTCATGACCGAACATATTAGCCAAATGTTTATTACAGGTCCCCAGGTTATAGAACAAGTTTTACATGAAAAAGTCACCAAAGAAGAGCTCGGTGGCTCAAGCGTTCATGGCACAAAGTCAGGCGTTGCCCATGTTATAAGCAGTTCAGAAGAAGCCTGTTTTGCGTCGGTTAAACAGTTACTTTCGTATTTACCTGGAAATTATTGCGAGGCTACGCCAGGTATAACGTCTTTCAAGCCTAGCGACACACAAGACCTACAAGCGTTAGTTCCAGAAAACAGTTCGCAGGGATACGACATGTTGCACGTCATACAGGCACTGGTTGACCAGTCGACTTTCGACAAATCAAGCTTTTTTGAGCTCCAAGCAAGCTTTGCCGCAAATATTATAACGGGGTTTGCTCGCATAGACGGGTCAGTTGTTGGGATTGTTGCCAACCAGCCGCTGGTCAAAGCAGGAACCATCGATATTGATGCATCATGTAAAGCGGCTCGTTTTATTCGCGTATGCGATAGTTTTGGCATACCCATTATCTCACTGGTCGACGTTCCAGGCTATTTGCCGGGCATAGACCAAGAACATAACGGAATTATTCGTCATGGCGCAAAGCTTTTGTATGCCTATGCAACGGCAACGGTCACTAAAATCACGGTTATTTTACGTAAGGCGTTCGGGGGAGCCTATATTGTTATGGGCAGCAAAGAACTTGGTACAGACTTTAACTTTGCTTGGCCACAGGCCCAAATTGCCGTATTGGGCGCAAAAGCAGCGGTTACGATTTTGCACGGTAAAAAACTAGCTCAAGCGAGCCCCGACGATCGCCGAGAATTTCAAAAAACACTTGAATCTGAGTACCAAGCAACGTTCTTGAACCCTTTTGTTGCTGCAGAGTATGGGTATATCGATAGCATTATTGCGCCAAACGAAACGCGTGAGCATGTCATGAAAGCACTGCGTATTTGCAAAGATAAAGTTGAGCTCTTACCCAAAAAGAAACATGGTAATATGCCCCTGTAAGATTTTATCTCACCCAAACTCTTGATTTTAGTAAGCAGACAAGCATAAACTAAAGATATGAAGAAAAATATTAAAAATCTTACAAATTATTTTACGGGGACTAAAAATCGCTGGGTTAAGCGTGCAGCAATACTCGCACTATCAGCTGTTGTGCTGACCGGCGGCTATTTTGGTTATTGTTGGATAAGTGATTATCTTGAACAGTACGTTCAACTTGATCAGGCGCCCACAGAAATCAAAGGCAAGATCGTAACGCTCAAAAACCTGAAAGAAGAATATTTTGTCGATTTTCACAACATGTATTCAAAAGATGTCCGTAAAGCACTTGAATTTTCAGAGACAACGACACTAGGTTACATGATCGATTATTTACATGGAGAAATGGAGCGCGATCGCAAGGGCGAGCAGCTCATGTACTGCATCTTTGATAATAAAGAAAATAAACTGATTGGTTCTCTTGAAGTACGTGAAAAAAATAATATTGATCCTGGACAGTTTGGTTGTTGGCTCAACGAAAACTACCGAGGCGGTGGGCGCATACAAGAAGCGATCAAGCTAATCACCAAGGTCTATTTCAGGTTAAAACCAGGGGAAAAAAGCTTTACGGCCCATGTTCGCGTTTGGAATAAACCCAGCTATTATGCTTTAAAAAAAGCAGGCTTTAAAGAAATTGGCTTCTTTTATGAGAACGGCAAGGCAACACGGTATATTCTTGAAATGACGAGACCATAGTTGAGTTCAAATACAGTACGCAATAATCACATACCCAATAATCGCACCAGCAAATAACACAAACGTCGTCCATCCCAAAATATTTATCGGTAACGAACTTTTGTATGATCCAACGATCTTGTGGTCATTGGCAACAATAATTAATGCGATCAATAAAAGGGGCATCGCAAGGCCGTTCATAACGGACGCAAAGATTAAAAAATCTACGACGTTGGCACCAATAAAATTTAATAAAAGCCCACATACGGTTGTTCCTAGAATAACGGCATAAAATTTAGGTGCTTGGCGCCAGGTGAGTGCCAACCCCTGCTCCCATCCAAAAAAATCTGCCATTGCATACCCTGCTGAACCTGCAAGCACCGGAATCACTAAGAGCCCTGTACCTATCACGCCTATAGAAAAGAGCCAGCAGGCATAAGAACCTGCAAGCGGTTGCAACACTGACGCAGCATCGCCCATCGATCTGATCTGATGACCATCGCCAAACAAATATGATGCGGTAACGATAACCACACAAAACACAATAAAATTTGAAAAAAACATGCCCCAAAAAGTATCTGTCCGCATTTGTTGTATATGTTCTTTTGAAGTTTCAAACAACGAAAGCCCTTTGGCTTTTTTTTCTTCGACTTCCTGACTACTTTGCCAAAATATTAAATAGGGGCTGATGGTTGTCCCGAGCAAACCAACCATTAAATACCAGAACTCTTTATCAAAAAAATTAATCGTTGGAACAATCGTGTAGTACAAAATACTGCTCCATTGAACTTTCAAAACACAGGCTGTTACGATATAACTGACCAAACTTAAACATAAGACTTGCAAGATAACAACATATTTTTTGTACGGAAGAAAGATCTGCAAAGCAACGATACCCAATGTTAAAATAATTGCAGCTGCTGTATAGGGTAACGGTGTAATTAAGGTCATAGCTTCTGCCATACCGGCAATATCAGCCCCAATATTGATAATATTTGCGATCACCAAGGTCATGACCAATATGAAAACAAATGGGCGAGAAAATCTTCTTAATAACGATGTGGTGATCCCTTCGCCCTTAACAATTGCGATGCGCGCTGCCATTTCTTGAATACAGACCATCGACGGCACCATCCATAGAGCAGTCCACAATATTGAATAACCGTATTGAGCACCCGCTTGTGCATACGCCGTAAGGCCTGATGGGTCATCATCAGAAGCCCCGGTGATAAAGCCTGGTCCAATTTTTTTCAAAAATTTAAAGTTTTTTGTAAACAATCTTTTAAGCTTCATAAACGGGTAACTCCTGTAAACACATGATCAATCGATTATTTTTTTATGTTTCATGAGTAACACGTTACCAGGATACTCAAGACAGAGTCAATATAACTCGTTATCACGAGTTATAGCGCGCGATAGCTCGCGATAACGTGTAAAAGTCCAAAATTTGCAAAAACTTTTGCTGATGCCATACTAGATCAACTGAAGCTATGGGATCGCACGATTCGATATTTTAACGCTTCAGAAATCTAAATCCAGAGTAAGTATATGTCTATAAAATAGAGTGAGATTTATGGCAACTAAAATTGCAACCCCAACAACCGGAAAACATCCCAAACGATTACTGCTTGGTGTGTATGCTCCGTATAATAAAATGAGCAATGCCGAGCTCTATTTTGAAGAATTTTTAAGCCTGGTTACAACGCTTGACATTGAATATGATGAAACCATGTTTTTAAAGTTACGCGAAGTTGATAATAATCGATTTCTGACCAAAGGCAAAATGGAAGAGGTCAAAGAATTTTGCGATAGTAACGAAATTGAAGAAATTATTTTTTCAGATATTTTGACGTCACTTCAAGAAAGAAATTTAGAAGATATTTTACATTGCATGATTTTTGATCGCACACAACTGATCTTAAATATCTTTAAAAATTCAGCGAAAACATCTGAAGGTAAAATTCAAGTTGAGATGGCCGAAATTGAATTTATGAAAACCCGCGTGATTGGCAAGGGCAAAGAGTTTGCTCAACAGGCTGGGTTTATTGGTGGTCGAGGTCCGGGCGAAACTTATAAAGAAGAAATTAAGCGCATTTTTGCCGATAAGTTACGTCAGTCACAAAAACGGCTCGATATTCTACAACGATCACGTGACGTACAACGTAAACAACGCGTAGAAAGCAATATTCCCATGGTGTGTATCATTGGATATACCAACGCAGGAAAATCAAGCGTCCTAAATATTATTACCAAAAGCTCGGTGCTTGCTGAAGACAAACTTTTTGCAACACTTGATACGACAACCCGAGAACTTTTTATCGATGGCAAAAAGAAATGCCTGATCTCTGATACGGTTGGGTTTATCAGCCAACTCCCGCCACAACTTGTTGCAGCATTTAAGTCGACCCTTGATGAACTTAAATATGCCGATTTGCTCATACATGTCGTTGATATCAGCAATCCTGCATGGAAAAATCAAGTTGAAGTGGTTCATACGATGCTTGAAGAACTTGAAGTCTCCAGCCCTATGGTCTATGTATTTAACAAGATTGATAAGCTCACGCCCGAAGAACTGCAACAGCTCCCTTTGGCACTGCATACGTATCAACCACAAATTTTGGTTTCTACACAATCTAAAGAAGGTATTGCGCCCTTGGTAACTTTTTTGAGAGACTATCGATTTGAACCCCGTGAAACACGATAATTAATGGACCCTGAATCAAGTTCAGGGTGACACCTAGACAGGTTAATTAAGCTTAGTTAATAAAGAAAATTGGAGATAGGAGATCGTATGGCTCTCAAAATAGCAATCAATGGGTTCGGTCGTATCGGCAGAACCTTTTTACGCACCATCATGCTCGATGCAAACGCATCACAAAAACTTGATGTCATTGCAATTAATCTTGGTCCATCTGACTCAAGCTCAGATCATGCAGATCATAGCGCCGTCGCGCACTTATTCAAATACGATTCGATCATGAAAACGTTTCCAGGTGATGTGCATAGTGATGGAAAAACGTTAACGATTAATAATCATAGTATTAAACTTTATGCAGAACGTGATCCTGAAAAATTACCGTGGAAAGATTTAGCAATCGATTGGGTTGTCGATGCATCGGGAAAATTCACGACACGCGAAGCTGCAATACGACATATTAACGCAGGAAGTAAGAAAATATTAATCACAGCACCGGCCACTAACGAAGATATTACGATTGTACCAGGCGTTAATGACGCACAATATAATCCTGATAAACATGATATTGTGTCACTCGGCAGTTGTACAACGAACTGTTTTGCGCCAATTATTAAAGTTCTGCATGAGACGTTTACGATCTCGCACGGGCTTATGACAACGACCCACGCATTTACCAATGATCAGGTTTTACTGGACATCGAACATCACGATCCTCGTCGGGCTCGTGCTGCAACGATGAATATGATTCCAACAAAAACGGGCGCCGACAAAGTAATCACAAAAATTTATCCTGATTTACTCGGCAAACTCAAAGCGAGCGCAGTCAGAGTACCGGTGCCCATTGTTTCTCTGATTGATTTTACGTTTATTACCGAAAAACCAATAACGCGCGAAATAATTAACCAGGCGTTTGAGACATATGCAACAACATCATTAAAAAATATTCTTGAATATGTAACAGAACCGCTCGTATCATCAGATTTTACCGGCAATGCACACTCCTGCATTTTTGATAGCTTGCTGACCCAAAGCGTTGGTAATCTTGGTAAAGTATTTGCATGGTATGACAACGAATTTGGATATTCATCACGTCTCAAGGATTTTTTGCTTCACAACTCGTAAATCTTTGATTAGAATAACGTATGAAAAATCAGAAATACACAACGCTCTGTTTTGTGTTACTGAACATTCGTGGGCCCATAGCTCAGTTGGTTAGAGCGGTCGGCTCATAACCGAAAGGTCCCAGGTTCAAGTCCTGGTGGGCCCACCACACATCTTGATTAGGCAATCAATTTCTCTATCAAGCTATACCAAGCGATACAAAGCTATACCAAGGAGGTAAACGATGAGTGTAAAAACTCTCTGGCAAAACTTAAAAGTGCTTGTTGACTGCGATAGAAATATCTTACAAACAGAAGCAACGATCAAAGATGCTCACTCAGGCATCGAGAAAAATAAAAAACAAATAGCGCAACTCCTCACGGCCCTTGAAACAAAAAAAACTATCTGCACTCGTGAACGTAAAAATGTCGCTCTTTTGGAGTTGCAAGCAGCTGAATTCAAAGCCGCTGAAGATGAAAAAAGGCTCAAACTCAATAACATCAAAGATCAACGAGAATTTCGGGCGATCGAAAAAGAGTTACAAGCAATCAGCCAAAAAAGTAATAATCTTGAAGACGCGCTTGTGCAAAGCTGGCAGGCAATGGAACACGCCATAAAAACCCTCGAGCAAGAAACAATTGCAACCGAACTCAAAATTGCTGCGCTTCAAGAAGAAATTACCGCACACAACGAGCTTATTCAAAAGACCGATAAAACAATAGAACATCTCATGATAGACCGTACTCAAGCTACGGTAAATATCCCCGAAGAATGGTTAATAAAATATAATCGCATGAAGCACTCTCTCCAAGATCCGATCGTGCCTGTTCATGGAACGTCATGCAGTTCTTGTTTTTATACCATCATTAAGCAAGATTATGCAAACTTGAAAAAAGTGGGGCTTTTGCCCTGTCGAAGTTGTTATCGGCTGCTGTATATTGATACAGATCTTGATACAGAGACAAAAGAAGCGGGACAAGACGCTCAAGAAAAAACAACGCCCGTCAGTAGTCAGTAACTAACGTTGGGAGCAACGTCGAAAGGACCACGAGATTATAACTCGGGATTATAACTATGGACAAGCAATTGAGTTTTCTTGCACTTGCGCCATCAACCAGTGACCGCGCTCCTCAAAAAAATAACGATATCCAAAAACCTTGGAATATTTATATCGACGGTGCTGCACGGGGAAACCCAGGGCCGGCAGGCATTGGAATTTATGTTACCGATGGAACCCAGGCGGTCATAAAACACGGTTATTATCTCGGTAAAAAAACAAACAACCAAGCTGAATATTTAGCGCTTGCCGTTGCAGTTTTTTTAATAAAAAATTTATGTGCTGAAAAAAAAATCGACTGTCCTGTTTTACATTTTTTTTCTGATTCAGAGCTGCTCGTAAAACAAATGAACAAGTATTATAAAGTTAAAAACCCTGTGTTAATTCAAATTAAATCAATGATCGAAGGCATGCTCGTTGGATCTAAGCATTCGTTTAAGCATGTTTTTCGTGAAGCCAATACGGTTGCTGATGAACTGGCCAACCATGGGGTTGATAAAAAAAATAAATTGCCTACCGGTTTTTTAAAATTTTTGGCAAACTGTAACCTAACAATTTAAAAAAAATAAATTTTTGTTCAAAAAAAAGTTGAAAGATCGTTACAAAATCATGATTATATGTGTCGTTATCGTATCTTTTTTTTCATTGCTTTTTACGCAAGCCTGCTCTGGCCACACGGGGCTGGCGGCGGTCGATCTTTCATACAAAAAAACGAGTACCCAAAAATATACTCCTAAAAAACCTGCTCTATCTGTCGCGCAAGAACTGGCAGATGCTCTTAAAGACGAAGCGTGTGTGGTGCCTGATGTCGTATCAAGAAAAATACGCGTATTGCTTGAAGAAGTTGATCTTGGTACTGATGATGCGACAGAAAAAAATAAAAAAATTGTGCTTAAGTCAAATAACGGTTTCGTTCTTGAAAGCCCATCGGGATCGGGAAACACAGCACTATTTCAAGACAAAGAGCTCTGTATCTCGAATAAAAAAAATCAACTCTATCTCAAATGTAAAGATCAAAAATATCGTCGCATCAAGCATAATAATCTTGAGATCTGTAACTCATCACAGTGTTTGAACGCTAATGGGTCTAACTATCAAGGGTCGATCACGGTCTTGCTTGATAGCGATCGTAATCGCTTATTAATAATCAATACACTCGATTTAGAAGATTATGTGTATTCTGTACTACGCTCTGAAGCAATCACATCATGGCCCATGAATATGCTCAAAATTCAAGCAATTGCAAGCCGTACATTTGCGGTATTTTCAATGCAACAAGCAGGCAAAAAAAATAAAAGCTCTTTATATGATATTAAAAATACCAATCACGCCCAAATCTACAAAGGTCTTCACTCATCACATCATTTGCGCACCGCCGTTAACGAAACGCGTGGTGTTATCTTGAAATATAAAGACAATGTTGCACTGACCATGTTTGATATTTGCTGTGGGGGTGTGGTCCCGGGTCATTTGCGTTACCGTGATAGCAGCAAACCATACTTGTGTCGCACCGAGCGCTGCACGCATTGCAGTAACGCTAAGTTTTATCGTTGGAAAGAAGACGTGCATCACAACACGTTTCTCGCCCAACTCAAAAAAAATCCCAAACTTGAAGCAAAACTCAAACATTTTGGGGACAAGCTGACCGATATTCAAATCATTGATAAAGACAAAGCTGGACTCGTACACAAGATAAAACTTATCGGACCGCGTAAGCATGTTGTTCTTGCAGGCAAAGATCTCAAGCCTGCTTTTAAAAATGGCATGAGAAGCAATGCGTTCTCCATTAAAAAAATAAAAGATCGCATCGTTACGCTGGGTAATGGCTATGGTCATCACACAGGTCTATGTCAGTGGGGAGCAAAAGCTCTTGTTGATAATGGTTGGCATTACAAAAAGATTTTAAACTTTTATTATCCTAACACCAAGCTTTCGACATTATTATAATAATAACCTGAGTTCGATCAATAATTTATTTTAACTTACTACTGAAAGTTGTCACCCTGAACTCGTTTCAGGGTCCATTATATAATTAAAATTTATTCAAAAAAATTATGTTCGATTCAATCAGTGAAATAGAAGGTTTTAAATTCTCGAAATCAGGTTATAAGTAGGTATATAACATGCCCAATTATAGAACACACTTAGTTGGTGGAGTCGTCAGTTTTGCAATCGTCTACAAACTTGCAGGCTATTGCTCTCCTGATCCCATAAACTATCTGTCGATCATCGGTGGCCTAGGGCTGGCCCTTCTAGGGTCAATTTTCCCTGATATCGATATCCCCAGCAGAATGCAGACGATCTTTTATCGATCTATGATCTTAGTACTGATTTCAGCACTGGTCTTTAAATTATGGAAGCTTTTTCTGGGCGCCAGCGCCCTTTCATGCGTTCTTTTATTTATCAAACATCGTACCCTCACTCATCACGCACTGTTTTTGATTTTGTTTCCACTTGTAATGTTATTTGTAATTACAAGCAAAACAAGTTTCAGTATGAGTTTAAGTCTCTTTTTTTATGCGTGCTTTGTCGTCGGCGCGCTAAGTCATATTTTGCTGGATTTTGGTATAAAACGACTCTTTTCTCGTCGCCCGTAACACAAAATACACCAAATAGAAATACTTTCACCCTGACCCGTTTGACGGTCCATGCGTATACCGTTAAGATGATCAAGAACTAGATTTACAAAGAACGTGAGGAACATTATGTTCTTAATGTTCTTGGCAGGGGATAATGGAGGTTATCTTCTCTTATTTTTTCTTAGTTTTTAGTTTTATATCGTATTATTTTAGTTAGATGTTACATGTTTCGGTTACACACAATTGAGTTTCACGGAGGTTACCATGAAAAAGCTTTTTATGTTTATTTTTTGTTTATTTACTGCAAGCCCAGATCTCTCGGCAAATCTTGGCGCACACCTTATAGGTGACCGAGATATTCTCACAGCGAAATTGCACGATATTGCACCTATGCCTAACGCTCTGGCTGATCTGCAACGCAATGCTGAGCGTTGGTTTTTTCAACGATTGTGGTCAGATCTTCTGCCGATAAAAGGTCGCATAGATCTGGCTATTGATGGGCTTCGCTCCGCACAAGAGTCCCATCGAACCACCATCTTAAAACTGCAGAGAGACCTTGAAAACATTGATAAGGTCAAAGAAGGAGCAGGTTCATGGTGGTGGGGGAGAAATGTTTATTGGTTCCAAGATGAGAAACCACTGGCTCATCAAAACCGCAACGATATTGTGCGTAATATACAATTCCAAGAAAATCAAATAATTGGTTTAGAGAGAGAAATATTCGGTTTTGGGAAAGCTAAAAATAGTTTGTTTATCGCTCAATTTACCTTAAACTCGGATAAAGAAACCTTTGATATCATTCATCAGAGGGGGCCACGAGAAGAACTGGGTGAATTGGATTACAACTCACTCAAAGAATTTCATGACCCACTCAGCCGCGTCACTGAGTCTGTTGAAACATCAATGCTCTGCAAAGGTACTGAAATACCGAGCACAGGTATTTGTAGAACTCCCGAAGACGCAAGAACGCGTATTGATGCCTACATCTCACAAGGAGTGCTTGGAGATCAAACAGACCAACAAAATTGGAAAAACCAAAAGAGTGCATTAGATTATGCAACCAGCTGGGGCTTTGGCAAAACTTTCAATAAATGGTCTGGTACTCTTCTTGAAACGATGGGAAAAGGATTCAATACCATCGTTAACAAGTTGTCATTTACCAAACGAAGCCAAGATACTACACGGTTGGCATTGATAGCTGCCGGGCTTGGAGTAACAGTAGGCGTTATGGCAGCTGTTATGGCATCACGACGACGCTCAACGCTTTTCAAAGTTTGCTTTGTACCTTGCTATGTAGCAGGGGTTGTAGGAGCTCTTGCAGTGGCTGCACAATTTAGTCCAGCTTCTGGATCAGTATAAAATTTTAAAATGCGGGGTTATGATTATGTTATCTTTTACTAGTATCAAAAAATATTCTTATTCTATTATGCTTTTCGGTGCGCTGTTCTATTCTGTCCCAGCGCATTCTGGAAGCCAAGATACTCCTTTGGCCCAAACAATCATTGCAGGGATGAATGCAAATGTAGATGCAAATATCATCGCATTAGACAACGCCATAGAGCAGGGACAACAAGCTCAAGATACTGATGAAAACACTCAAGATATGGTTAAAGATCTTAAAAAAAAATTAGTCAATCAAAAAGCAACATTAATAGATGCAAAAGTATCATTACCCCGTGCATTCAAATTTAAAGACATCGCACTAAGCCCATCAGACCAAACACCTATCAAAGAAAAGAATCTTATCAAACACTTTGATATCGCGCGCATGTTTGCCGAGCTTGACAGTAAAACAGTAACATTTTTCGGTGCTGTAGCATGTGAAGATATGGTCAGTAACCCAGCACAGACCCTCGAACAACGTAATCAAAAAAGAGAAATCATCGAAGCATTTTTAGCTATCGATACAAAAGTAATTGAGCATCTCAAAAAAATTCTTATAGCCATCGGCCAAGAAAAAGATGAAAAAAATAAAAAAACGCTCGAGATGATGATCTTATCGCCCAAAACAGATCTACTCAAACCATGGATGGGTATGCAAAAAACAGAATCGTGGCGTAAAGCATGGATGAATAAGTCGAAAGAACACCTGATGAATCAAACCACGCTCAGCCTTATCGGTGCTGGTTTTTTCATCGGCTCACAAGCTTTTTTAGTCGGCCTCAATACTTTCGGGTCGATAACAGCAGGAGCTCTATCCTATTTCTCATCTTATGGCACCCCACAAGCTCTTTTAGCAGGTGGCGCAACAGCTGCAGGTATTTTTGCACATTTTTCAAAATCAAAATATATGAGCAAAAAGCAAGTCTTGGCTGCTTGGGCGGCAAGTGCAGGCGCCTTACTTTATTCAAGTACCGCAGCATATCCTGGATTTTTTACTCAGATGGGTACATATGCTGCTGGAGTATATGCTGGAATAACATTACCAGCCACCGTCGTATTGGTTGCTCTACCAGCATTCGTCGGACTTGGCTATACAGCCCATGAACAAATACAAAAATGGCTGTCTGCCGAAGCTATGCTCAATTGTGAAAAAATTAAAAAATTACAAGAGCACATATCAAATCTCGCTGATCTCATTGAAAAAAATAATGAATTACGCCCAAGCCCTGTACTTAAAAAACTGATCACCCAGCTCAAGCCAATCACAACGATTGATCCTTTCTGCAATGAAAAACCGGCTGCTGCGGCAATTTCTATCGTTACATCTATGTATGGAGTAGCACAACTTGATGCATATATCGCATTGGCAGATTTAGTGCGTGGCGATGATGCAAAATATGCGCTGGTCAAATATGAAGATAGTCCGATTGACCAAGATTATCTTAAAGAAATGTCTGCAATGTTCCAAGGGCCTGGCCAAACAGAAAGCGAAGAAGAAAACAAAGAAGAAACGGTTTCGATAACACCGGTGCCTGGGGTGCTTACAATTACACTTCAACAAGGTCAATCGCCAAAAATGTTTAAGCTGATTAATAGCCCTGTTTTCAGTTTATTTCGTGTGCACTATATGGCTCAAGCACTCGGGATTGTCTCAACAGAATTGAAAGACAATCTGTTTCGTCCCGTCAACTTTCACGAGATGGTATTCGTTGATACTGGCGTCTCTTACCAAGGAAAGAAAACCAAGTATCTGAACACGATAAGATTCAAAGTTTAATAATATTTTTAGATCCTAAATAATTTCTTAACATTGGCTGTTGTTACATCTTGTACAACAGCCAATGTTACTTTTTTGAGATCAGCGACGGTTTGGGCAAATAAGGGGATATACGCTGGACGGTTTTGTTTTCCACGATATTCTTGCGGCGGCAAAAATGGCGCATCTGTTTCTAATATAATGTGACTGAGTGGAATATTTCTTACGATGTCACGCAAAAGTTCGTTCTTGGGATACGTAATCGGTGCATCGATACCAACATACAAGCCCCATTCAAGAACAGTAGTGGCAAATTGCTGATTCTGTGAGAAACAATGAATAACAGCCCCGGTTATATTTTTAACATACGGCTCAAGAACTTCTAAAAGTTCATCACCTGCGTCACGCACATGAATTGAGAGGGGCAACTGGTGTTCAATTGCAAGCTCGATATGCGCCTTAAACGCATCTTCCTGCCGTTGTCTAAAAAACGGCTTGTGATAAAAATCTAAGCCTACTTCTCCAACCCCAACAATTTTATTTTCTTCTTTATTTTTGACCAAAGTTTCGATCTCTTTGAAGTCATGATACCAGGACTCTGTTGCATCGCAGGGATGAATACCAACGGTTGCAAAAATTGTTGGGTAGCGCTTTGCTATAGCAACTGAATTAATACTTTCGGGCAGGCTGGTTCCTACGTTGATAATTTTCTCGACGCCAGCAGCATAAGCCTCTTGCACAATGGCGTCAATTGCTTCGATTTGATCATGCGTCAGCAAAACATCGAACTCTTTTTTTACGAGCATATTTAAATGACAATGCGTATCAACAAACATCCGTTAACTCCCGTTTTTTCTTCTATTACTTTCTAGCGTCAAGAATAGCATGTTTCATGCATAAAATAGTTCAGTGTAGCATGACATCCGCAGAACTGAAATAAAAAACAGACGTGAAAACAAAGTTACTTTCAGAAAAAAATTGTGCTGTAATAAAGTTTTATTCAGCATATTTTTTTTTACATAAAAATAACATTATAAAAAACGTTATATTTTCCGCATCAATCACTCCTTTTTCTTGACAAATCATGAAACACTCTTTAAATTTCACACTGAAACTGTGTCGAATAAGTTAAACAATATTAGGAGATCTTTATGAACAAGAGTGAACTTATTAATGCTCTTAGCGAAGAAACCAATTTTAGCAAAAAAGATGTTGCAAAGGTAATTGCATCATTCACTCGTATTATTGAACGCACTTTGAAAAAAGGTGGCAAAGTTTCTTTGACCGGTTTTGGAACCTATTGGATTTCAAATCGTCCTGCTCGCGTAGGCATTAATCCTGCAACAAAAGAAAAAATTAATTTACCTGCTATAAACGTTCCTCGTTTTAAACCAGGTAAACATCTTAAAGAACAAATTCGTTCACGCTAGTTAACGATATTCATTGTGCATGTACATGAAATTTGACAAAATTATGCGCATTGTAGGGCCGATAGTATTATCGGCCCTTTCAATTCTTATCGTATCGTTACTCGTCAATCCAATAGCTTGTTGGCTTGATCCATCGTTCCATCTGCTCGCAAATAAAGGCGTTGGGAAAATTGCATTCACCACCATTGTTATTATCCATATTTTACTGCTATTTTTCATTGGATCACGACAGTTTTTCGGTAGATTTCTTGATATTAACGTACGTTTTTTTAAACACACAACATGGATCATGCCATTTCTCACATTTTTTTCGATATTCTTTATGCTTCATGGTGCGTTATTATCGCTCTTTTATTTCACCGGCTATGCTGTGTATACCCCTCCAAGCTCTTTTCCCTCATTAGGGAGTCTTGCCATCGGTTTTCTTGCAACGTTTTTTCTGGCATGGAGCGAAGAGGTTATCTTCAGAGGCACTCTTTATCTCTATTTTTCACAATACATACGGCCAATAGGTAGTATTTTTTTAACCTCAGGAATTTTTGCACTCGTTCATGACTTGGCAAACCCCCTCAATCTTGTCACCAAAAACTGGAAGCTTGGCCTTGGGCTCTTTTTATTGGGAGTTCTTTTAAACCTAACATTTGTAATAACCAACAAATTATACACGGGCATGGGCATTCATGCAGGCTTGGTATTTGTAAAAGTTGTTCTCAGGCGCTGGCCCATTATAGCTTTTTTACCGATAACTCAGCTTCCATGCTGGGTTGATCGCGATCTACGCCAATCATTTTTAATTCATGGACTTTTCACGGTTGTTAACGTAATTCTTATCATAAAATACAAAGAGAAACTTTTTTCAAAAGATTAAGCCTTAAAACGGGCTGCAACACTTAACTTTTATTGTAAAAACCGCTAGAATAAACAGTCTAGAAGATATATCGACGCTATTAATTCTCTTAAAATTGCAAGGGTAGGGACATGCAAAGATTATGGGGCATCTTTCTTTATGCTGTGCTCGCTTTTACGGTACATAATCACCTGTATGCTGAGCGTTTATTGCTTTCAAAAGACTGCAATTTAACGTACAATCACAACGTAGAAGATACTATTTCACGTCACAATACTCACGATGCTCAAAAATCTGCGATATACACAACTTCTGTTAATCAAATACATCAAGTACATCAGGCAAAAAAGAAAAAAATCGTTTTAGTTATGTGCAAAGGTGGCTATGGCCACGTCGCTGCATGCCAAACACTCACTGAGTGTCTTTCACCCTATTATGATGTTTCTACGATAGATTTTATTGATACAATCTATAACTCGTTAGATCCTGTTAGAACCATAACATTCGGTAAGGCTAATGGTAATGACATGTATAATGGTCTTCTTCAGTCCGGATGGATTCGACTTTCAAACTGGGTGTATCGAAATGTAGCGCCAACCGCCATACTTTCGAGCAAGAAAAAAATTGAGAAAAGAACCTTCGCGTTTCTTGAAAAAGAAAAACCGGATATGCTTATTTCAGCACTGCCTATTTTTAATCTCCCGATGAGCAATGCTGCTAAAAAATCCGGCATTCCATTCATACTGGTAACTCTTGATTCTGACCTGACCAACTGGCTGCTTAATTTGCATAAAATCTCACATCAAAATTTCGTTATAACCATTAATAACACATGGCAGGGGACAGAACAGCAACTTAAAAATCGTGGCATTAAACCAGAAAATATTAAAAATATCGGATTCCCACGACGCAAAGATTTTTTGGCCAAGAAAAATCTCTCCGAAATTCGAAAACAATGGAATATTCCTGACAATAAATTTGTCATCATGATTATGATGGGCGGTACAGGATCAAACGTTGCGTATAAGTATGCAAAAAAGATTGCTCAGATGAAAAATCTCACAACCCATGTGCTCGTTTGTGTTGGCAGAAGCACGCAACTCATCAAAAAACTCAATAAACTAAAACCTGAGCCAGGGGTTTCTCTCAGCGCAATTCCATTTACCAAGCAGATTTCAGATTTAATGGCAGTATCGAATCTTTTGATTACAAAAACAGGCCCTGGAAGCATTGACGAGGCAATTCATATGCAGCTGCCGATGCTTCTTGATAAAACAAATCAAATATTATTTTGGGAACGAGCAAATGTTGACCTGGTCAAACATCAACATTATGGCGATGTCGTTAAAAGTTTTTCAGATTTAGAAAGACTCATCAATAAATACGTAACTGACGCAACCTACTATGCAACAGTTAAGAATAATTTAAAAAAGCATACTCCCTACATATTTGATCGCGAGATCGTCAAACTTGTCGCAAACATGTTTCCCATAGGTCAAACTCAGGTTAAATAAAAGATCTCTTTAAAAACTCTAAAATTACTTTAAGAAACATAAAGCTCTGTAAACAATCAATAATAAAAAAGCCTGCCGGAAATTCTGGCAGGCTTTTTTATTAAAATTTATATATACAATATAATTACTGTGCTTATCGAGTTATATTTGATGATGTAGGATTTGTTTTAGGCTGCTTTGACTTTGCTGCAACAGATTTTTCATCTTTACTATCTTTACTATTATGACTGAGCTCAGGCTTATGCTTTGCAAGCTCTGCTTCTTTGATTCTCTTTGTATGATACGTATTAAACGCATTAATCGCCAGAGGGCTCATACTTGCGTATACATCGGCAAAAAACGTTTTGATTTCAGCACACACCGCTGTTAACTGATCTGCTGTTGTAATTTCTTGATCAAGATAGGCAAGTAACGTTTGATCGCTCAATCCACCCGATACTGCTTTGAAATATTTGAGCATATAGGCATCATTATCATGGGCGTCACTTTTCGGATCATCAAACAAGCTTTCTCTGATAACTAAAACAACTTTAGAACTATTCTTTTTCATTTCATCAAAAAACTGCGCAACAAACATCATTATGCCAGATAGGTAGGCCTTTTTTTCTTCCAGCGTTAATGCAGAAGTAAAAAATAGCTTAACCTCGGTAACAAATGCCTGGAGCTGCTCTGGTGTCTGAATTTCTTGTTTAAGAAACAGAACAAAACTATCTTGAAATTCTTTTAAAGTAAGTCCCGAGCCAGATTTTTGTTTTTTTTGTAGGTCAAAAAATTTAATTAACACAGAATTTTGTATAATTTTTGGGTCTGCTAGAGATGCGCGAATGCACTGAATAATATTATTTTCTCTCTTTTTCTTATGGTAAAAATATGAGGCAAGTGGCAAGCCCATACCCTTAAACTCGCCATCAAAAGTACCTTTTATTTGAGTTTTCTCGAAATACTGGCGTATTTCATCGACACTCATATTCTCGTTAATATCTTCGCCACCCAACATTTTAAACGTAGCATCAGCGCGACCTGTTGCCTTTTGCATTGAATCCAAAATTTCTGGTCGAAACTGGACAGCGACATCTAAAACAGCAATTAATGGTCCGGTTAACTTTTTACCCGTGCGCATTTGTGTGTGTATACCCATTTCTATTGTGATATCCCTTGTATTAGGTATTTGATCGGGCATTTGCTCGAGGCTTGTGCTCCCACAACAATCTGGATTGCTCAGAAACAAAGAAATTGTCATAAGTAAGATATTTTTTTTCATAGGATCCCTTTTGGCAAAATAGCAATTAGCAAAAAAAATTTTAAATCATTAAATCACAGGATTACTCAGAATTCTCAGGGTACACAATCCCTGGAAAAAATCCACCTGAATAGAGATTGACAATAAAATTACCGAAAACTATCAATAATAAAAGCGCCTAATCGCGAGATTATTCAGCCATCCAAGGCTTGCAAGCGTTATCCAGAGATTCGTTATCCCGTAGCTCACTAATGGTAACGGTATTCCCACGATGGGGAGCATCCCCGTAACCATGGCAACATTAATACACGTTGACAATAAAACATGGATCAATAACCCAACCCCGATAATTTGATCAAATAAAGACTTGAGTTGAAGAATAACAAAAATAATACGTGCAAACAGCATGGCAAAAAGTGTTAAAACTGCTACCCCTCCAAGAAAGCCAAGCTCTTCACAAATAACAGAAAAAATAAAATCTGTATGGTCTTCAGGCAAAAACTGCAGTTTATTCTGGGTTCCGCGTAATAATCCCTTTCCCATAAAACCTCCCGATCCTATTGCTATTTTTGACTGCTCGACCTGATATCGTTCTTTTCGGGCATCACCTTGACCACAGAGCACTAAGATACGGTTTTGCTGGTACGGCTTTAAACAACGCCACAAAAGTGGCGCTCCAAGCAACCCTATAAGCCCAAGCACTAAAAAAAATCTTTTATCAATGCCAACAAACCAGAAAAGTATTAATCCTGAAAATAAAATAATCAGTGCCGTTCCCAAGTCGGGTTGTTTTCGAATAATAAGAAAACTAAAAACCAAAATAGCTCCGGGCCACAAAAAATTGCGTATTGAAGGCACATCAACAGAACGATACATTGTTTTTTCTAATTCACTGAAAGAACATGCAACAAAAATCGGTAAAAAAAGCTTTGCGAGTTCTGATGGTTGAAAACGAAAAAAATAGAGTGATATCCAGCGCTTCCCCCCCATGCCAATTAACCCTCCTATCGAGGTGTAGAGTAACAAAGCGAGTACGGCAAAATATGAAAAATAGCCCCATCGCGCAAGCTTGCGTAGGTCTTTAATGCAAAAAAAGAAATAAATACACAACCCACTAACTGCACCCCCCAACTGTTTTTTAAAGAAGAGTGAAAATGGTTTTTCGGGCGTATATGTTGCACTAAAAACAAAGAGTAGCCCTATTGAAAGTAAAGCTATGGTTAAGCCGAAGCTAACCCAATCAAAATATCGAAAATATCTTCGATCAAACATAATAGAACAAGCGTTATTTTTAATTTTTGATACAATAATTTGATACGATGTCGTGAATTTTGTACATCAAGAAATTATAAATTTCACACATTACAACATTACTTTATTCACTAAACTTACGCACAACTCACGCACGACACTTTTTTAAGCAATAGTACTATGAAACAGGATTCTTTCCAATATTTTTATGATTCCTTTAAAACTTGAACTCAAAAATTTTCTCAGCTACGGAGAACCGTTACAAACCATTGATTTCCAGCACCATGCTTTGGTCTGTTTGTCGGGGAAAAATGGTCATGGAAAATCAGCCCTTCTTGACGCAATAACATGGGCTTTATGGGGGCAAGCACGTAAAACATCGGGAACCGCAAAAGCTGATGAAGGCTTATTAAAACTTGGCCAAACAAGAATGCTGGTGAGCTTGGAGTTCGCGTTTAATACCCGTATTTATCGTGTACGTCGCGAGTTTGCGTAAGTTTAGTGAATAAAGTAATGTTGTAATGTGTGAAATTTATAATTTCTTGATGTACAAAATTCACGACATCGTACCAATTCTGCTTTTTTGCGCCAAGGGCAATCAAATGAGTTTTCAAAAAAATCCCCTAAAGAACGTAAGCAAATTCTTTCGTCTATTTTGGGGCTTGAAAAATATGATCTCATGCATCAAAAAGCTCTTGATTTTGTACGAAAATATACGGACGATAA
>Ga0207075_1039_pt1 | contig 28699 bp, 26 predicted proteins | sample Alteio_BWMinHeat_64_FD_153587 | JGI IMG/M metagenome (GOLD analysis project Ga0207075, IMG submission 153587) | Enriched cells from forest soil in Barre Woods Harvard Forest LTER site, Petersham, Massachusetts, United States -... | ecosystem: Environmental > Terrestrial > Soil > Temperate forest >... | reverse complement strand
CATGCGCCCGTAGCTCAATTGGATAGAGTTTCGGACTTCGAATCCGCAGGTTGCAGGTTCGAGTCCTGCCGGGCGCACCAGTCATTTCTTGCAGAAATGCCTGGCAGGCCAGTCTTTATTCTTACCCTTAGACTGGGCTCATGAGTGCACGGGCAGGCAAGCGCTATCAAACTACATGGCCGGCAATTCCAGCAACTATCACATAATTCTTGAATAAAAAAATCACGTCACAAAAAGTCACAGAGAGAAAGCGGGAGAGAGTATGAGTCTTATATCGTTTTTTGCACAAGGTCTTTTGATTGGTTTTTCCATAGCAGCTCCCGTTGGTCCCATTGGAATTTTGTGTATTAGACAAACGCTCATGGCTGGAATTTTAGTCGGCTTTGCTTGTGGCCTTGGTGCTGCTGTTGCTGATATGATCTACGGTATTATTGGCGGCTTTGGGCTCACCTTTATCAGTTCAATGCTGTTATCACAAAAAACCATTCTTAGCGTTATTGGCGGTATTTTTCTGGGGTATTTGGGGATCAAAACATTACTCGAAAAACCTCTCGATCATCCTGAAGAAACATCGCATAAAAATCTTATCACCTCTTTTATCACAACATTCTTGTTAACATTCACCAACCCGATGACCATTCTTTCTTTTACGGCGATTTTAGCCGGCCTTGGCCTTGGAGCAGCAGACACAACGTATCAAACAGCTCTTGCACTTGTTTCGGGAATTTTTATTGGATCTCTGGCATGGTGGTTTTTACTGTGTGGTTCTGTTTCGATTTTTCGTGAAAAAATTACATCTCAAAATTTGCTGTGGATTAATAGAATCTCTGGTACAATTATTCTTTGTTTTGCGATAATCATCTTGCTCAGCGTATGCAAATAACAAAATTTTAAATAAGTTTTGGTTGTGCCGGGCGTTTACTCCTGAGTAAGCCTTGCGCATCGAAGGGTCAGGTGGATCAGACGCCTCCCTCAAGTTTGAAATAAGTTTTGGCTGTGCCTATAGCTCAGGTGGATAGAGCGAGCGATTCCTAATCGCTAGGCCACAGGTTCGAGTCCTGTTAGGCACACCAGGCATTTCTTGCAGAAATGACTGGCGGGCCAGCTTTCGCTATAAAAATAAAAAGCCCAGCTTCTTAAATATTTAAGAAGCTGGGCTTTTTTATTACCGTTGATTTGGGGTTATATTTAGAGAAATAAGATTTCCGTTTTTTCGTATTCTAAAGAAATAATCGATAATCTGTATGAAAAATTTTGGCAAGCTTCTGTGCCAACTTTTTCCCAATTGCTCGTTTGCTATGTTCAATTTGAGAAACATGTCCTTGATGAATATTCAATTTTTTAGCAAGATCAGCCTGAGTTAGTCCGTCACGAAAACGTAATCCACGAATAGTTACACCAATTTTTCCATATTTTTGATCAAGATCCTTAAATGCCTCATCAGCTGGAATCAGTTCGTCTTCATCATCAGACATTTGAAGTGTGGCTCTATAAGTTTTTTCCAAAGCTTATTTTTCACATCCAAGTATTCGATCGGTGAAACTATTCGAAAATACCCCCTGTGGGTCTAGTTTGTGTTTTACATTAATAAATTTTTGTAAATTTGTTCCATATAAATTTATAGCCTTGTCATAATCTAGAAAATTGATTTTTCCCCAATGAGGACGTCCATGATATGTGCTCATGACTTCTTCAAATTCTTTGTAGAATGCCAGATGTGTATCCTCTTCCAAAATGCATAATGCAATATAAGCAACGGGGCCATCTGACGATGGACTCAAATAAGCGTGTGCATCTTGTTCTACAAAGCGAACATTAATATCTGTAATTTTCGCTCCGACCTCTTTATATTTCTGAATAAATTGCTTGATCATTTCCAGTACGTTTGGCAGAAAATCTATTGGAATTGCAAATTCTGAAAACAGATCCTTATCGTTCTCATCTATAACATACCAAGGCAATGTTTTATAGGAGGCCACGCATTCATGAACTAAATCATTGTGATGAGTTGCATGCTTACAACGATTCCATCGATTGACAACTACCTTGTCTGTTGTAACATTCCACAAAAATTGGAAGAAATCATTGGATTTATGAAGTGTTTTATAGTTTTTAACAATGTTCTCTCTATCTGTTACCTCACTATAAGCATAAAGATAAAATAATGATTCACATTGTAGCGTTACCGCATAAATGACACCAAGCGAACCTAAGCCAACACTTACCGCAGCAAAAGCGTCAGGATCTGACATGAGGGACAATGTATGAAGATTGCCATCAGCTGTTATTAATTCGAATTCTCTAACAAAACTTGATAAACTGCCTGTATGTCCTGTACCATGCACACCGGTACTCAATGCGCCTCCTAAAGTTATTTGTGCTATTGCTGCTTGGTTGGAAAGCGCTAGGCCATATGGAGCTAATTGTTCATTCAATTCTTGAATGGTAATCCCTGCTTCTACCCGGACTAATTTTTTTTCTGTATCTATGAACAGAATTTTTTTCAAATGTTTTAAACTCAATAAACATCCATCAGTACACCCGATGTCACTTATGGAATACCCATTGCCAAGAACACGGAGTGCATGACCCTGCAAAGCAGTCTGCTTTATGTCATTACATAACTCGTCAAAAGTCTGTGGTTCGCTATAAAGACAAGGACGACAACTTTGATTCCCTATCCGGTTAACCCATTTCTTTTCATGGGCTGTAGGTACCAAACCTGTTGGCGTTATGACTTTTGTTTCAGATGCAAAACCAGAACATATGGTATTTAAAAAAGCTAGAAAGATAATAAGAAATAGCCTAAGAATGCGAGCTAAAAAAATACTCATTGCGTACTCTCCCTATTTTGGCTCGACATGATTCATGAAAAACACTGTGGCTAGGTTAGAGCACAAGAAATTTTTTGTCTATCTTGGAGTACGAAGCTATAATTTTGCCAGCTTGTAAATAGATATCAATCAACCTCTTTTCTATTATCGAACCCGTTTGTCAAAGAATGCTGAATAAGTCATGATAGAGATGGTTGGTGGGGCAATTCTAACTCGTTCTGTGTGAGACGGCGCATTGCGCGCCTCCTCACCATGAGCGTAATATTTTGGGCTTGTATCGCTTAAAGTAACTACAGATTTTAAGAGAGCTCTGATAGTATATTGTCTATATTTAAGCAAAATGTCATTGAAGCAAAGATCTAAAAAATTAAAAAGGGATTTGTTATGAAAAGAATATACTGCTTAGTAGCATTTTTGATGAGCATGCACGCGAATACGATAATGTTGGCCATGGTAGCTAACCCAAGTAAATCAAGTACAGGGGAAACTAAACATCCCACTCATGCAAAAGCTCATAAAGATCCTGCTGTAGGGACCTCCTCATCAGCGCCCATCTCTGGGATGCGCCCTTTTTCATATGAACATACTGTTGAAATAGCATATAATAACACACAGGGCTTTGAACTTAACCCACAGATTGAAGCGTATGCACGCAAGCTTAATCAGCACCTTGATGGTTCGATTGTTTTTGATACAAAATTTGTTGGAGACGCAAAAAAAGTTCGCGAGTATCACCTCAAACAAAAACATGCAAAACAAGATAACGGAGAGCTTATGCATGTTATGACCAAGGACGGTCTTAAGATTCATTGTACATTTTTTGATCGTAACAGTAATAAACTGCTTGTAATAGCTCCAGGTTTTACTAATGCACGTGAGAAGATGACGCCTTTTTTAGCCATGTTTCCCGACCACGATATTGTGATTTTTGATTTTCGAGGTCACGGTTATAACAATAAAGGCGGGAACCGCAAACGATACCTATGCCAACGGAATGTTTTAGAATATGTTTCTGGTATTAATATCGATGCAAGCGTCGTAACACTTGGAGACACAGAGCATCTTGATGTGCTTGCAATTGTAAAAACATTTAAAGCCCGCAAAACGTATACCGCTGTTCATGGTCTAGGGGTTTGTTATGGAGCATTTGTTCTTCTCAAAACTGCCGCTATTTATAAAGGATTATTTGACAAGATAGTACTTGATGGTAGCTGGCTATCACGTGATCTTTTTATAGAAAAAATCAGAAGAGATCCAAAATTAATGTTTGATCCTCAGGCTGGGGGATGGCAAAACCATTGGTTCTGGACTAATAAACGAATACTAAATTTTATAGAATTCTTTCTTTTTAGTCTTGCTGGCTTACCAAGACATGATCTATCACTGACTGACTATATACATAAGATCACGAATACAGAGTTATTGTTTTTTCACAGTAAAAACGATCTTACGATTAGTCGTGCCGAATTTGAAACGATATGGAATGGCATCGGGGTTAATAAAACGGCGATTATAACTTCTAACCCTCATGTTCGTAATCACTGGAAGCAAAATGCACTGTATAAACTTACCTGCGATTTGTTCTTTACCTTGGACCAGAAAAACTTTATCGCGAGCTTGCAAAATAGTACAACATTGAGATCAAGCCTGCATAGTTTAGTTGACCAATGTTTTAATTAATCACGTCGTCTAGATCTAAAAAGTAGACCTAAAAGCCCAGCTTCTTTACTACAAGAAGCTGGGCTTTTTTTTAAGTTCTTCGTTATATCTTGACGTTCTTGTGCACCTATTCTGTATCTCACGTTTGTACTTTATTGACTTTGCCTGACCAATTACTGGCATATTAACGGCTTATTCTTTTCTGGTTTGTTCCAATTTTTTATTACATAAATTTTATGATTAAAGTATCTTAAAAAATGTGTGTACATACTAAAGACTTTTAGATTTTTTGTACTTTCACATGGTTGTGGAGTAGTTATGAATACGATTCGAAAAATAGTTGGAATACTCACCGTTGTACTGTGGGGTAGTAGTTTTGCGGTTTTAACGACCGAAGAACAAAAAGAAGAAGCTGATGAAGCAGAAAAAAAAGCCTCGAGCTGGGCAACCTCTGTTTGGAATCTTTCTCGACCAGCAACTCGTCCCTCAGTTCCCATTCCCGTTGCGAAGCCTGAGGAAAAAGAACCTGATGAATTTTCTGAATTTTCTGAACAAGATTATCAAACGTTAGATCTATACTTTGGCAACGAAATTACGAATATTGCAGACGCGCTTGAAAATATTGCGATGAGAATATATGGATTACATCGTTGGCATTTTCATCGAGATATACAAGGATATACTTTTGACTGTGATTACGACCGAGCGGTTAAGATTTTTGAAGGACTAACCCTTTGTAGACAGTCATTGAAAAAACTCATGGGCGATGGAATCAATGTGTTTGATCTGGAACGTCAAGCGGGCGAGAAAGTTGAAGAAGCGGAAGCTGCGCGTCTCATCCGTCATGAAGATAAAGAAATTGCAAAAAAAGCCGCACGTATTGAATCCTCTACGCAAGAGTATCAAGATTTAAATACCTATTTTGGTCATGGAATTACGAATATTGTGAATGCGCTTGAAGAAGTTGCAAGTAAAATAGATACATTACATCGATGGCGTGCTTATCAGTTTGAAAAAAATATGCGTGACTTTGACGGTGATTTCGATCGAGCTTTTGATATTTTTGTTGGGCTTAATGCTTGTAGAAAGTCTTTGACAAAGCTTACTGCGAGTAAAACAAGCGTAGCTCGCACAGAAGTTAAAGCAGATCAGGAAGAAGAAGAAGAAGAAGAAGAAGAAGAAGAAAACAATGACAATGCACCCGTACAAGCAGAAGGCGATGGTAATGGCGAAGGCGATGGAGAAGGTGATGAAGCAGAAGCTGTTGTTGATGATGCTGAAAGTTTAGCTGAAGCATTTTCATGGTTGCACACATAGACACACTATAAGGGAGTACTCGATTTATGGAACTTAATCAAAAAAAAGGTGCGCTCTACGCCATAATTTCTGGATTATGCTATGGCCTGGTTGGCTACTTTGGCATAAGCATCGTGTATGCAAACTTCTCTATTTTTAACATGCTGTTTTGGCGTTTTTTGATCTCAAGCTTGTTGATAGGCTTACTCGTTATATGCACACTATTCAGGAGTAACACAATTCGTGAAAATTTGGGCGGGATACTAAAAATACTTTTGTACGGCGCTGCGTTTTATAGTGCGACTTCGATAACCTATTTTATTTCGAGTACCTACATTGGAACGGGACTGGCAATGGTAATATTCTTTACGTATCCGGCCATAATTATGCTTTTTAATTGGTTATTTTATAAAAAACCCATTCCTAAAGCTTATTATGCTGCTATCGCGCTGATAACAATCGGTATGTTATTGTTAACAGATCTCAGTACATTAAAATATGACATAATCGGCATTGGCTCAGGAATCCTGTCTGCATTTTTTTATGCGGGTTATATACTGTCCAGTAAAAAAACCAAAGTCTCTCCATTGGTTTCGACTTTTATGGTATCACTTGGTTGCATGATACTATGTTTGATGCTGGCACTAATGCATCATAGTCTTGTTATACCAAAAACGATTGGCATATGGGGTAATATTTTTGCTATGGCGATTATCTGCACCGCGATACCCATTTTATTATTACTCGAAAGCTTGAAGTATCTGAGCGAAGAAAAAGCGTCAATACTGTCGGTTTTAGAACCGGTATTTGTCGTATTTTTCGGTATTATACTGTTAGGTGAAACAATAAATGTACTGCAAATTGCCGGTATTATTACGATTCTTTCCGGAGCATTAATCACGTTATTTAACAATAAAAATGAATAACGTACTATCACTATGAGAGCCCCACAGGAACAAATTTCAACCTGACAAATAAACGCGTGTTTTCGCCCTATGCGTTTGTTATACGATCAAAAAAATGCGACGCTTATGATAGTTAGTTGAGCGGCGCACCCTTCGAGACACTCATCCATTTCATGGACTCGTTCCTCAGGGCGAGCGCCCTTTGAGCAAAATTTATTAAACTGGGGGCAATCAATGAGTGTTTTCACAAAACGATTCATAATTTTTTATTGTTTTTTCTTCGGCTTCTCCATAAGCATAAGTAATGGTAACGTGAAAAATTATAAAACAATAATCGAAAAAACTGTCGATAATAAACTTCCATTTGTTTATCATGAAAATTACGATATCTCATTTTTTGGCCTAGAAAAGATGCATCCTTTTGATTCTAAAAAATACAGCGCGGTATTTAATTATGTGACCAAAGCGCTCGGCTTTTCGCAAGCTCACTGTTATAAACCTGAGATGATAACCGAGCAAGCTCTCCGTAAAGTGCATACACAAGAATATCTTGATTCGTTAAACACGTCAGCTACAGTTGCTCGTGTTACCGAGCTTGCTGTATTATCATGGGTACCTAATTTTCTCTTACAACGACGCTTATTAACGCCGATGAAATTGGCAACAGCTGGCACCGTGCTTGCTACAGAATTGGCACTACAATACGGGTGGGCAATTAACTTGTCTGGTGGGTATCATCATGCAAAAACCGGTAATGGCGAAGGATTTTGTGTGTATGCAGATATCCCACTTGCCGTATATACTCTTTTTGAAAAGCATCCAGAGATTGGCAAAGTACTGATTGTTGATTTGGATGCCCATCAGGGCAACGGGTTTGAATCAATTTTTAAACACGATCAACGAATTGCCATGTTTGATATTTATAACAAAGATATGTACCCACATGATTTCGACGCACAACAGTTTATTACGTTTGATTATCCCGTATCATCAGGCATTACTGATCAAGAATATTTATCAATAGTGCACACCAAATTGCCAAAAGCAATTACTGACTCAAAGCCAAAGTTTATTGTCTATAATGCAGGAACCGATATTTTTGCACGAGACCCTCTTGGAAACATGAAAGTCTCAGCACAGGGTATTATTAAACGTGATGAATTTGTTTTTAGATGCGCACGTGAGAAAAATATTCCTATTGTTATGGTGCTTTCTGGCGGGTATACACCAGAGAGTGCTGGTATTATTGGAAGGTCTATTGTCAATCTTGCTGACCAAAAACTTATTAACGTTACACTCAATTGATCTCTATTCTAACGAATAACAACGTCTCGTTGTTAACGAGGTCCTGCCTGGGTCCTCTCTTTTATCGCACGCTTCTCACTAACCAGTTGCTGTGCGAGCTGTTGTAGCTTGCTTTTTAACGTGTTCATAACACCAATAAGAGCGTCTTGAGCTCTCACTACTTTTTTGGGTTCTATTTTTTCTTTAGTTTTGGCCCCTTGCTCTTCTTTAAATTTTTCTCCAGCTTTCATAAGCTGTAATAATTTGATAGCTGGCTTATTACTGGTATCACCCGACAGTTTTTCAAACCCATCCGAACTAATCCATTGGGTAAGCATACGCTGCACAATGTCGTTAAGAGTTTTTACGTACTGTTCTTTATTGTATGGCGGAGCAAAGTCATAGGTCTTGTACATAATCCCCGCCGATGGAGTAAAAAAGTCTGGTAAAAATACAATGCGCGCTTCAAACTTCTGAAGCACATCTTTGTTAAAAGAAAATGGGTCGTCGATGCATTTTTGCAAAATATCTGAAATGGTCATATGGCGGTGCTTGGTTTCGCTAAAACTTTCGGTAAGCTTTTCACGATACGGTGTACCTTTGGAATGTGCCAAGTAGACAAATTTATCAACATTTTCTTTTGGTACGAAAATTTGCAGCATCCCGCCACCATGCAATGTTTGCAGATAAGTGTACTGCGCAAAAAGAAGCTCTGGAATAAAGCGTTTATTAAAACCCCAGGCATCAAAAAATGTGTTTAATACTTTACGTACATTGAGCACACTAAATGATTCGATAAAAAACATAAACGTATCAGAGATCCCGCGACCAATATTACTAAAAAGAAACGGGCTCACCGACAATAATTCTGTAGCAAAGCTATGTTTTACTTTTTGTGCATCTTCATAGGTTGCATAGTTATCCCACACATTATATTTTATTTTTGTTTTATCGTCCGGCGTACCAATTAAATCAACGAAATTAGGGTCGGTTTTTCGTATGGTTTCTTCTGAAACTGGATGCTCTTGAAAATATTTTTCTGCACGGTCTATGTATTGGTCGATCGTTTTTTCGGGAACAGTTGGGACACGTAGTACAACCGATGCTCCAACATTGATAGAAAGCCATTCGTTAATGATCTTGTTTATATCAAATATTAGATTGATCGCATAATTATGAGCATGATAAAACGTATAATAATTTGGCATCTTTTGTTCTTCTGCAATCATACTGGTACATAATTTTTCGTATGCAGCAATCTTATCCGAAGATATATGCGTAGGCATTTCTTCAAGAAGTTTAGGAGAAGCTTGGTCAGAGTAATAGTGTGTAATGGCATCGATTACAAGTTTTTCAACAGAATATTTTCTCCCAGTATCATCGAACCAAGCACGTAAAAAAGATACCGTTTGAGAGGGGCCTGATCCTATCGCAGGCGTTTTTGGTTCACCGGCCATAGAAGTTTTTTTAGCAAATCGATTTTTTAACTCTTTTTGCAGCATAATGTGTTTGCTCATTTGTCCAGCCTTGGCAAGCGCTGCTTTATCCGTTGGCTCTATGTTCTTAATTTCTTATGTTAAAGTTTTATCCAGCGTTGCACCATGCTGGACAAAAAGCTTTAAGAGAAAGAGTTCTATATGATCATCTTTTTTTATTTTTCGTAGTTCTGCAAGTTGTTTGTTGGGATCTGCACCATATTCAAGAGCTATTTTAATGCATTCAGGACTGCGTAGGCCAGCATCTTGAGCAAAGACTTCCAGAGCATAGGACAATGCATAGTCTGCCAACGTACTGCCATCAACCAACTTATGAGTTTTATGTGTTGTCAGAAGTGCTTTAAGTGGTGCAAAATCATCATAGGTAATCAAATCCTGCAGATCATTAATTATAGATTGATCATCAGATTCTGCTATTTCTGCTGGAGCGTGAGCAACTGGAATTAAAGCACTAAGCTCCGTTACGCTACTCCATATGATTATCCATCCGAGTACTATTATTTTTTTATTCACGACATACCCTCTCATATCTCGATTTTTTTTAACTTCTTGTGCTCACTAAAAAAATACTTGTTTGCAAACCGGAAATGCAATCGATTCTTAATATTCTTTCATTCAGGGTGGGCGCTCATCTAAGATTATCAGAGTTGAATGGGAATATTTAAGAAAAGGGATAGTATGTATCGCTCATCTAGATTGTTTCGACAGAATTACTCGTTGTTGCTTGGGCTGTTATTTTTTTTGCTCATACCAGTCTCATTATCAGGATGGCCTCTTCTGGTTAAAACTATTGGAGATAAAATCGTTGCTCTTGATGAAAAAGAGGACAAAGAAGCATTTGATATATTCTTTGAGTTGTATATTAAATATACATGGCCAACATCACTTATAACAGCACGAGAATTGAACCAAGAAGATCGCAAAATATTTGCTCCAGCAATCAAAGAAGACGATATTTTACGCCAAAAAATCAAAGAAACCGATCGATTGGCTTTATATGATGTTATTTTTATTCCGAATGTTCTTACAGAACTTTTTCTTTTGCAACTGTATCTGAACAAACAGGAACCACTGTGCACAGAAATCAATGCATTATGGGATAATTTTTTTTCTCCAGGTCGTGGTGGGCTCTCAAAATTTGATAATATTGTAGAAGATTATATGAAGGGAACAGAAGAAGCAGCCGGAGGTAAAGATTTTTATGCGCATTGTAAAACCGTAAATAAAGCTTGTAAGTCAATATCGTTGTTGTTACATGTTTCATGTGGATCGTTTTTGCAACGCTTTCATGAAATACACACAAAAGAAACAAAAGAGCCAACCCCAACCCGCCAAAAATTGGGAACCGAATTTTTCTATGAAAATCGATATGCTCTTCTTGCTGATATACTCGAAAAATTTCCTGAACCAAAAAAAGTTGAACGCAAAGATCCAGCAGAAAATTCCAAACAAACACAGATTGAACATATAAAAAAAGAGCTCGATGATATTAAGAATAACAAGTATCACGGAATTATTGCTCAGACGCTCGATCTTCACTATGGTGCACGAAACACCAATAGAGCCCTTCTCTTTCGAGGCACGGGTGAGTTATTGATTGTTGATAAAGTGGGTAAAATCAAAACATCTAAACCACCGACAGATCAACAAGTGAAGCTTATTGACGTATCTCTCATCAAAATGCAAGCGGGGTTAAAAGGTGTATTGGAGGTAGTCGATACAGCGTTGTTTTCTTCCCTTGAAAGTATAGCATCTGCCTATCAAAAAAAACTTTTTAAACCCCGTTCGATATCATTGGGAATTTTTTTGTTTGGGGGTTTTATAAAAGATCCAGGTGCAGCAGGTGCATGCGCCTATAACTATTTTAATAAACCCGAAGCTATCGGATATTCATTATCTATCAACAAGCAGGTATATGTTAATAATTATTGCAATAATTTGTTCTATATTGCCCCATTGGCCCTTGAAACTATAGCAAGCGTTTTTGGCGAATTTTTCCATGCCCGTACAAAAGCAGTAATCCAAGAGCTCCCCAAAACACCAATACCGATCAATGGCTTCCCGCCCGCTCGCAAATTTATTGATACGAAAGAGGTTCTTCTCATCACTGGTGATCCTCTTGAACATGCCGCTCGTATGTCCCAGTTCATCGCAGATAATGCATCTATTATTAAAGTCCCTGCAGGTAAAGAAAACGAAGTGGGCTATAAACAAGATTTGCGGAGGGATCAAGACTACATAGCAAAAGTTTTTACCGCTGTCTCAAGAAGTCTCCAAGATAGTCTGCTCGATGAAAAAGCCAGAAAGATAAGAGCTGCTGAAGCGGCACGGACTGAAGCTTTGGCAATTGATTCAGTTCTAAGTGGTCGAGAGGCTTCATCTAAAGAAATTGCTGCTCAAGAAGAGGCGTTCAAGCTATTTAGCAAAAAAAAGAAAGTTGTTATTCCTAAGCGTATCCCATCCCTTCTTGAGCAAAGTTTGGCAAATTTAAAAGCGCAATTACAAAAACTTGTACAAGCACTTGTTTAAGCCTGCTCATGTCCCCAATACTGTTGTAAGCTGAATAAGCTTTCTTTTAAGTATTTCCAGAGAACGCTTCAGCATTTCAAGATTGGGATCTGGCGCGTGTTCTTTTGTTTTTGGTTCTTCTCGTCTTTCACGTTCTTGTCTCTCACGCTCAACACGTTCTCGTTCAGCCCGCTCTCGCCCTTCACGCTCTTCTTTTTCGCGAGCCAAGCTTGCGCGCGTTTCTGCTTCTTCTCTATCCAATCGCTCTTTTTCTGCTTGAGCTTCAGCTTCTTTTCTTTCACGTTCTTGTCTTTCACGATCTTCTCTTGCTTTTAATCTTTCACGCTCAGCATGTCTTTGTGACAACAGTTTTTCTCGCTTTTCGGCTTCAGCTTCACGTACCCTGTGCTCTTTTCTTTCACGATCCAAACGTTCTCGCTCAGCCCGTTCTTGTTTTTCTCGCGCTTCTTGTTCTTTTCGTAAACGTTCTTTGTGTAAACGCTCTTCTTTCTGACGCTTCAGTGCTTCTTTTTTTGTAAAATCTGATTTTTTACTCGCGGCTGGAGTTGAAACAAATGAATCGAAGCGAAACGGCGTGCCAAATTCGTTCGACCCAGAGGCCTCTCCAGTGTTCGGTGTAGAAAATGTCCGTGACCACGACCCTCCCTCAGGAGGGAAAGTAAAGATAGATTCGCCAGCAAACGCGCTCCGAAAAAGATCAAAAATATTTATTTCGCCGAGATCTGTTGCTGCCCAAACTCCAGACCCTTCTGGTCCTCCTGAGCTCATAAATCCTCCGCCTCTATCATATGCAGCCCGCTTTGTAGGATCTGATAGAACCTCATTGGCTGCAACTATCTCTTTAAATTTCTTTTCAGCAACTTTATTCCCAGGATTTTTATCAGGATGCCATTTCATGGCAAGTTTACGATACGCTTTTTTGATCTCATCAGGCGTCGCCGTTTTTGGCACCTCCAGCGTAGCATAATATTTTTTAGGATCTTGAGCGTCCATTGCATGCACGAACGACCATCCCAATAACGATAGCGCAAACACACGACAAAAAAATTTTATATTCATACCCACTCCCCAAGTCCCGCGCAAAGCTCCAGATATCATGTTTTACACTCGAGTACCACACTCTTACATTACGTAATGGTCTTTACAAGAATCAAGCATATATTTTTCACCCCAATTTTTTGGCGCTTCAGCCCTTTTTACGCTCTTTAATTGCTTTTAATTGCCAAATACAAAGCAATTACATAGTCTTTGTGACACTCGGTTGATTTTATTTTTCTTGCAAATACACTTGAAGTATCGATCTTTTCTGTTTTCTTCTTGGTTCTTCTTGTTTTTTCTTTCTATGTTCTTCTGCTGAGTAGGTGTTTTTGATGTTCTTAAAAAATAATAATTTTCGTAACTCTATAATTTTTATGCGTCTCTTTATAGTCTTCGTTATAGTCTTGGGCTCAGGCTATGACGTGATGGGTGGTAACCAACCCCGTCTCAATACAAGCTCTGATATACCACACGAAGAAAAATTATTTATGGAAAAGCGAGATATTATAACGCAAAATCGTCTTTTAGCATGTAATAAAGAGCTCTTCCCTCATGGTTTTGATAAAAATATCCATAAGCTCCCAAGAATTGCTTTTTGCTTGAGCGGCGGAGGCAACCGGGCTCTGATCACATCACTTGGTTTTATGCAAGGAGCAGAAAAAATTGGGTTACTGGATTGCGTCAGTTATGCTTCGTTTTTATCAGGATCTTCATGGTTTTATCTTTCTTTTTTGCTCAAAAACATGTCACATAACATGAGCTTGCACAATTACAGAGATTTTTTACAACCAAGACTGGCACAACCTTTTAAAAGAGATCCCAGAAAATTTTTTGGTGAAATACGCACAGTAAAAAAAACGCGAGGATCTGCAACAATCTCTGATGGATTTGGGCGAATCATCTATGACTATCTTTTAGACGAGAGCGTTTCTCAACACGCGTCATTTAAAGATATCAGGAACCACCTGGTGTCATCCGGCCAAAATATGCCGTTCCCGTTATTTACGGCAATTATCAAAAACACGACCCCTTATCAATGGCTCGAAGTAAATCCGTTTTGTACAGGCTCTGACGAATTAGGCGGGTATATTCCTACCGATTATTTTGGCAGTGTTTTTACCCATGGCTCGTGTACCAAAATTTTCCCAGAACTTTCTTTAGCATCTTTCATGGGAATATTTGGAAGCGCCTACTGTTTAAATATCAGCGAGTTTACAACGGCGCTAAAAACGAGATTTTTACCCCAGCTACAACCAGCACAACAAGCAGAACCAACACCATTATCCCAATCAGAAAAAAACCCATCGAAATTTAGATCTTACTGGGGCACAGGAGTAAAATTATTACCAAATCCGATTGAATCAAATTCTACATTTAATAATTTTTTACAGGGCAGCAAACTCAATCCCGTACATACATCACACATTGTTGTCGCTGACGCGGGCATAGATTTTAACGTGCCAACACCGCCTTTATTTAAAAAACAGAGAAACATCGATCTGATTATTATTTGTGACGCATCGTACAAACATGGCGCAGCTCATGACAATTTTACCCATATAAAAAAAGCTCAAAAGCACGCCGAACAACTCGGGATTAAATTTCCAAAATTATCAAACCCTACGTATATTACAGATACTATCTTGCTGTTTGAAGATCAAGACCCCACGATCCCGACGATTATCTACTTTAGATCGAGTGTCACAGCAAGCACCCTAAAATTTAGCTACACGGCTCCTGAGTTTAATAATATCTGTAACACGGCACAAAACACACTGATCGCAGCTCAGCATGGTATTTTTGAAGCTATAACAAGAAAAACACGTATGTTAAATGGGCTTGCACGCGCGTAATTTACCGTTTTATAAACGTAGGAATATAGTTAATCTCGGGTCTTTCATTATTCACCTGAAATAATGGTCGAATATCAATTTTCAAACCTTGGTTAAAAAAGCCCAAAAATTTATGCGTCACATCATCTTCTTGGATACCATTACTAGGTATCTTGACAATTTTTGAATGCGAAAAACAAAGCCCATAAGACTTTGGACAAATCTGAAGATTCCAAACTTTTTCAAGCTGGCGAGGCGTATTGTATCTTATACCATGAAACTGTTTTTTTATGTCATTTTTATGCACAATCGTCATATCAATAGATGATGCTAAACGCCAAGCGTGTTTTTTACCTTTAAATTGCCACGCAAATATTTCTGGAAATACTTCTGTTAATACATTTGTTGGTGTACCAACATGCGTAATATTTTTACCAAGCCGTAAATAAAACCCAAACGCCTTCTGTAGTTCTAATGCAAAAATGCATTCAGAAATATTAATAAAATCGGTTACAATGGTATCGTCAACACCAAAGAGTACATAGTTAGATACTGATTTTTTAAAGAGAATATCCAGAAGAAGTGGTTTAAACAACGCATCAGCGCGCTTATGTTCTTGTTTAACAAAAACAACATCGGGAAATTTTTTTTGTACTATCTGATATGATCTTTCAAACGCTTGCCCACGAGCCCGATACAAAACATAAATTTTTTCAAGTCCTTTAACATAGAGCTTCAAAGATTCAATGTAGGCATAGAGGCGTAGTGGCTGGTCATAAGAAAAAATAATTAAATCTGCACGCTCTAATGACTTTTGTTCTATGAGCTCAGCTCCTGAACAATAATAGACGATAAATGTAAGCACAAAACAACCCATGACGAACAACCGTTTGTTCATAACAACAACCCTACCCTTGCGACCTTTTTTACATATTTATTATTTTCTATCACTCAAAAGCTATTATCCCATATACTTCTTTTTATAAGCAATAAACAACATAAAAAAAAACTTGATTAGAAGGGGTTTCACTATTTTCACTCTCGTAAAAAGCTGTTTTTTATCTATGAATTTTTTGCTGATAATTATTTTTAATTGTCACGCTGTTTCTCTTGAACAAGCACTCAGTTTTAATGGCGAAAAAATTGTCTATATAGGCATTGGAACATACTCAGACAAAGCCAGAACTGATTTAGGAGAAAATGTCGATACTAAACTTGCTTATGCACAGTCATTTCCTGCTTTTATGAAAGATTTTATTGAAAATAAAACGTTTGAAGAAAAATGTAAAATTATTTTGATTGATCCTCTCTGGTTTGAATATCAATCACACGGTGGGTACCAAAATTCAGCACTTTCTTGTTATCTGAAAGATACACCATCGTACATGTATATTGTTGAAGACGGACTTTCCGATACCGATTTTGTAAAAATCGAAAAATATTTGGAAACAATCTTTAAAAACGGTGGAGTCGCCATTGTAGCCAATTTTGGAGCTACAACAGAAGAGATAAATAACGTATATAACCGGTTAAGAAGCGCGTATATCAGGAAAATACAACTCCTTAATCATATCTATGCATACGCTGTTATTAATGGTGTTATTTCGCGATCTTGCTCAGCTGTCTGGTGGGATAATCATAACTATATATCATCTGACCATAATGATCTGCGCAAAATTGAAACTAAATTATCCACCCCAATATCTCGCCTCGTTGACAATATAAGTAACGTACGAATGTGGAGTAAGAGAGTACAGGAGAGTAAACGAGCATCTGATAAACATGATTATGACTTTTGTCTTAAACAACTTAATTTTATAGAAAAAAGATGTACTCTAAAAAAAGAATCGATTGTAGCGCCATTAACCTGCACCATTGTTTCTTTGCTTAAAGCTGACAATCTACCATTATTAACATATAACATCGTTCAAGAAGGCTCAGAATACTTTCTCGCTGAAAATCTTTTAGTTTTTCCACAATTTGATGCATGGTCATATGTGACGCCAATTAACAATATGTTTTTGAATCTAATTACAACAGAAAAAGCTGTCATTGATGCAATCCCATGGGGAACTGGTGAAAGCGACAATCTCTTGCAATCGGCACTTGCAACACTGAAACAGTCGTTACTGAACTTACAACAGATACTTATGAGTGTGTCGGCTCGCTCACAATAAACAAAAAGGTTGTGTATTGTATAAAAATTCCCCCTAAAATTTTACGCCAAAATTAACCGCTAAGACGTAATCATTTTTTATCTGGTGATCAGTCACCTGCTGAAACAATGGTATCGCGATCCCACCTTGCACAATAATTTTTTTTGAAGAAAACCAGATCGACGGACAAAGATAAACACCAGCACTGATTAAGCTACTATCTATAACAACAAGTCCATTTATTTTGGTGTCATTTACAAATATCCCATTCAGTTCAACCATCCCGGTCAAAATTGTATCTGGTGACGTTGGGATATTTCTTCCAACCCCACATTGCAATAAATATTGGTTACCGTATCTTCTCTCGTTATTGGTCGTGGTTATAACAACGCCGGGTGAAGCAAAAAAATACCAATCTATTTCGGTGCGACTTAATGTTGCACCTAGAAAGAAAGCGGGTGCCCCAAAACCTGTATTAGGATTTTTTGATCCTGACCCCGTTGGTAATATAACACTGCCAACCACCGTTGCCTCGTCAATCAATGTTCGTTCTTTATGGGTATAAAACTCATACTCAAATTGTACAAGTAAGTCTTTAAATCCTGAAGAAAAGTCACCGTCAAGCCGTTGTCTTGTTACCGGCAGGCTACAAAAAAAAGACGTATTATCAGTGATCCCATACAAAAAACTGGGAACCATCTGAACAAAATTTTTACCCATTCCCTTGGTTATATCAGCATACGCAAAAAGCTGCCGGTCATGTTTATCGATAATATTTTGTCCAAAGGCAAACAACGGTCCTGCTTGTTGCGAACTAGAAAGCGCCAGATTGCCCTGTTTAAGCTGGATAATCTCTTCTTTTGGGTATAAGGGTATTGGCACTAAACATAATACTATGAGATACAAGATTTTTGACATACGTCTCTCTGCCTATTTTTTATAAAGCTCCGTTTCAATATCATATTGGTCGCGAATTTTAAAGAATTCAAGACGTATAATTATTTCATGTGAGATAATTCAAGCCTTTATGGCGGCATATGGATAGGCCAATGCGAGGCTTCCGCTGCTTTGGTCGTATAAAAATCATATGTATTTTACTCCCAAATTAATTATCGAACTCACGAAAAACAATACTTATTCCCGTTCTCTAACTGCAGCATCTAACGTTTCGCGATTAAATATACCCGTGGGCAGATCATTAACATAGCGATATAAGATCGTGCTTGTAATAGTCTTTGCGAGTGAAATAAATTCAACAACAAACCAAAAAATCGCTGCCAGATTGGGCAAAAAAACCAAAAATATAAGATATTTTGGATTGCCTGAGTTAAAAGCAGCACTGCTGTTCAATAACCAAAACAAGTTTTTCACCAGCAAAGATAATACCATGAAATAACCCATTACAATAAATGGGACCAGTATATATACCATAGAAAAAGTAAATAACGATCCCGACATACTCCCAAAATATTTTTTCGTGAGCTCAACAGATTTTTTAAGCGATTCAAAAAGCTTTTTGTCTTCAAAAGCAAAAATGGGGTATATAAAAAAAGAAAGATAACGCCATGAAGTTCCTAATATAAAACTCCAAATATCTACGCTTGCTGAGACTATCGATGATTCATCTTTTCTTCTTCCTGAAGTCGCTCGCACAACTGTCTCCATACATGACCATAAAAAAATAACTTTCTTTCTTTTACATGTATTGGCAATTGCAGACATGAGCGACGCATGATCTTGATCGCAATACTGTGCAATCATAAACGCCGCCACGACATTAAAAAATACGTGAATACATGAAACACAAAATAATAATAATAGTACAAGCGGCGCAAAAATAAAAAACTTATGCGTTGCCGATTGATCTATGTAGCTACGAAAATAATTATGTAACATCCAGCCAATCCAGCCTATGCCCATAAAAACAAGCATAAATAATAGTGACCCGATCAGGGGTAACAACCATAATTTTTTATAATGATAGTAGGCTTTTAGACTTAATAAGCTTAATTTTGACCCGTGAAAAAATCGTATAAAAAAAACTTTTATTTTTTCAATTATTTTTTTAATACTAGACCACATGCAAAACTCCTATTTATCGCACACGCTTCGGCACAATAACCCGCAGTTGGGCACCAAGCGTCATCAACTTGGCTTTGAGCATTGCAAGTGCATGCGTAAGTTTACCCATCGAATGACTTTCAAAATCTTCCAACATTTTCACAACGGGGCCAAATGTCGCATCTGATTTTGCTTTTTTTCTGGCATATTCCAACAACGTTATTGTATCTTTGGTACCTTTGTATACATCATCATCTTGGATTAACACTTCAACCAGAGCACCAGCACCCAGAAGCAGATTAACAGCTTCTTGATTATTGGCATCAACAGCAAAAAACAATGCGGTACACCCGTATCTTCTCATATAAGAATCAATATTTGCCAATATAGGTTTCCCGGTGTCTCGATCAATCCTTTGCTCATTAGCCGTTTGGTCGATTGCTTTTTTTACACCATCAAGCGTCAACAAATATTCGAGAGCTTGCAAAGATCCTTCTCCAGCAGCAGCCATAAGTGGCGTTAAGCCGGATAAAAAAGATATCATCGTTGGATCAGCCCCTCGTGCAAGCAAAACTTTCATGATTGCAACGTGATTACTCATTGCTGCAAGAAAAAACCCCTCATCAAAAGCTGTACCAATTGCCGGATTATCTTTAAGTTCTTTCAAATTCAAAACATAATGAACATTATCAACGTTACCTGTGAGAACTGCTGTCCTCAGAAGTTTGTTGGCCCGTGTACCTACAAGAGCCCCTTTGGTAATTAACAATTTTGTAATATCAAAGTTAGCGGCAAAATCAAGCGCCGTTTGGCCCCGCTTATTTTTTTCGTCGATATTGTTTTTAAAATATTCTTGGCTCAACAAGTAATTCACTATATCGAACAATCCCACCCGGGCAGCGTACATGAGCAATGTCTCCCCTCTGTCATCTTTCGTCATAACAAGGGCAGGCTTCGCTTCAATTTTTTGCTGCAGCACTGCAAGCGGCAACGTTTTTTCGTCTAAAGCGTCCATCAACGCTTTTCCCGCTTCTGCTTCTTCTGGGGATTGCATGCAAAAAATAGGCACACTTAGACCAATACTAAAAACCAAGAGTTTTATGATTTTTTTGAACATGATTTCACTCTTTAATATTTCCCATAACGCCAATAGTTTTGACCCAAATACACAAGTATCTGAATCAAAATAAAATTACGCTAGCGAGAAAAAGAAAAGCAAGCCATGCGATAAATTACCGCATAAACGCAATAAATGCTTCAAATGCTATTAATAAAATAATCACGAGCGTTAAAACTTCTTCGTGAATCGTATCTAAACGATCTTGATACACAGAATATAAGTCACGAAAAATATCGAGCTTTCTGTGAATCGAGTCGCGCCATTCTTTGATTTCCATCTTTTTAACAAGCACAGAATATAATTTTGAGTAATATGCTTCGCCTGCAAGTTTAATACTATTTTCTAAGCGTTCGGTAATCACTGAAATATCAACACGCATTTTGGCAAGACGTGATACCGGTAAATCCATGCGCTCGCCGATTAATGGGATATATGCGGTAAATGGGACTTTGTAGGTCCACTGGGAATAAAAATAGTTTAATTTTTGATCAAGAACACGATCAAAGTATTGTAATTCAAGCTTTTGGATATTTGCTGACTCAAAGAATTCAAGCTGTTCAAAATATTCGTCGTCATACACAAACGTCGCTTCGCTATCAATAATCATGAGATCTTGTCCGTAATATCCAATCGTAGACGCCAAAATCTCGTCAGTTTGATAGTCTGATAATGTGTACAACTCAAGCTTCAATAAAGAAGCAATCTTGCTGCCATATCGTTCTTTAAACTCGTCAGGCGTTGGTTTACTTTTTAATGGATATACTTGAACGGCAAAATAAGAATTTTTTAGATTATAAAAATTTGGTTTTTTTATTGCCGGCAACGTTTTTTTAAACACACGTTTGGCATCGATCTCGCTTTTTTCATCAAAGCTTTTTTTGATATCAATAATTTTTAATTTAAGATCTTCAAACGTATCCTGAAACGGAATGCGATAGCAAAAAGAAAATACACCAAAGTGATAAATCTTGCTGGAAATACACCGAGAATCGGGGAGCATTTTCCCATCAGGCCCTTCTTCAGTCATTAAAAATGACAAGGGCAAATGGTAGTTTTTAAAATATGCTGATAATGGTACCGCACAGGTATCAACCAATCCCTTGTGTTGGATATGTTCAAGATCAACATCGTCACCAACATCAAAAGCATAAAACAATAAAATATTACCCGTAAACACATCTTTTACATGTGCAGCATTGTACTCTTGTTCAAAGCCAGCCGCTTGTCTTCTTCGTTCCATCCCAACTCCTCTTTCTTTTTTTACATAATTTTTTTACATAATTTTTTTAATAAAAGTCTCATATGATCTTTCTGATTCTTCAAAAAGATCGCGAACGTCAAAAGCTTGGCACCCTGCTGCAATACCAGCCTGGATATCGCTGGCAGAATCACCGATCATGAAAGATTTGTTTAAATCGATATTAAATTCTTGCGCCGCGTTTAATAACATACCCGGGCTGGGCTTACGACACACACATGCTTTTTTGTAACGATCAACACGGGCATCACGATGAGTCGCATCTGGATGGTGCGGGCAATAATAAAACTTTTCAAAAACAATAGCGTGCGCTAAAAAAATTTCTTGTAATCGATCGTGCGTACGTTCTACAAACGCTTCATCAAAAAAACCCCGCGCTATTCCCGATTGATTAGTTATAACAAAAAGTTTATACCCATGGTCAATAGTCGCGCGACAAATATCTATAATTTTTGGCAACACTTCTATCTGATCAAGATTTGATAAATAGCATACATCACGAATTAATGTACCATCGCGATCAAAAAATGCTGCTTTGATTTTTTTCATAGAGTAACTTTTAGTAATATTAGTAATATTAGATTTAGATATTAACGGTAATTTCGAACCACAAGACAGTATAGCATAGAAAATCGAGTCAGCCCTATGACTTGATTTCTGTGCCCGCCTGTCCTTGTCTATCAGCTTCCAGTAATTGGCGATACCCGCGCAAAAATCTATCTGCAAAGCGTAATGCAACTGATGACGACCCAACGTTTTCAACGACGATCATGATTGCCAAGGGCTTACTGCCCTTGTATGAAAACCAGCCCGAAAGCCAGGCATGTTCTAAATGTTTTCGTTGCACTTTGTCTTTATCTAAATTTAAACTACAGGTCTGCGCAGTCCCTGTTTTGGCACATACCTCAAAACCACGAATAAAGCTTAACAGCGTAACGGTTCCAGAGTTCACCGCTTCTTTCATTGAATTGCGTAAAAACTTTAACGTATCTTTTGAAATATCTAACTTCTCGCGCTCAACCATTTCCTGTTCTAAAATCCTTGGCTTGACCAAATGCCCCGATTCGATAGCAGAGATCATACGCACAACCTGCAGTGGCGTCACCAGTATTGGCCCCTGACCTATACAAGTCGAAAGCGTATCACCCGTCCACCAGCGCTCGCCACGGGCAGACAACTTCCATGCCGTTGTTGGAACAAGTCCAGAATGTTCGGGTAATAAAAAATTTGTTTTTTGCCCCAGACCAAATCGATAAGCATATTCGGCAAGCTTGTCAATTTTAATGCGCTTTCCAATGTTAAAACATGGAATATTACACGAAGCTGCCAGCGCTCCTGTTGGGAATAAATTTCCGTGACCGGTACGACGCATACAGTGGTATTTTCTACCACAAAAAGTAACATGCCCATCACAACGAATAACCGTATCATGATCAATCAACTTTTCTTCAAGCCCCGCGGTAAATGTTATCAGCTTAAAAATCGATGCGGGCGGATATAACGCACACGTTGCACGATTAAGCAATGGATTATTAACCACCATTTTATTATTCCATTCTTCTTCTGAGATAGGCTCCAAGAAAATATTGGGATCAAAATTTGGGTATGATACAAGGGTTTTGATCGCCCCGGTTTCAGGGTCCATGACGATGCAAACGCCCGATTGATCTTTTTCAAATAACGATTCGGCAAGCGACTGTAATCGTAAATCCAGGGTTAAAACAATGTTCGATCCCGCAATAGCCTCTTTACTGATCCGTTCTTCCAACATTTTTCCGGTCGCATTAATTTTTTGTATAACATACCCGGTCTGGCCTTGTAATTCTGCCTGAACAGCACTTTCAAGCCCAGCCCGACCGATTTTTTCCACACGGCTAAGAAAACCCAACACGTGACTTGCGATTGCTTGGTGTGGATAGATGCGCTTAAAATGATTCTCGACAACAAGCGATGAAACGTCAGAGCACTGTTCGCTAATTTTACACAACTGTTCAAAACTCAGATCTTCTTCCAAAAGTACGCGTCGCGTATAGCGCTCAGCATATTTCAGGTCTTTGAGCATGACGTCATGAAGCAGTGAAATATTCAGAATGCCTTCAAGTTTTTTTAATAGTTCCAGGCTTTGATCCGTAAATTTACCGGCCGATCCCCCCTGCCAATACAAATTAAAAACAGGACGATTTGCGGCAAGTAACACTTTATTACAATCAAGTAAGTTCCCCCGTAACGGCGGTATAATCTCGGTCCGTAAACAGTTCCCTTCACCAAGGCTGCTAAAAACTGCACCTTGATCTATTTGAAGATAGAACAGGCGAACAATAATTACAAAGACAATGGACCCCAGCACATAGAGCAACTGCCTGAGCTTGAGGCTTCGCCCCTGTTCTATACCTATTGGATTGTTAATACTCATGCTTTTTTTGATCTTGCCCTTCTTAAAATATCCTGCTCTTATTAAAACACGTCACAGGTAAAAATATGCAATTTTCATAGAAAAGTTAAGAATTTTAAATAAATTTAGCTAAATATTGGCCAAATAGGAGCAAAAAAGAACAAATACGTGTATATCACCCTAACCCTACCCATTTGCGCTCAGCTTCATTTTGGTTTATTCTGAATAGAAATAATACAGTTTTTAGGATGTGCAATATAATCCTAACGCTATGGGGGTTATAACTGTGGAGGTTATATCTAAACCGTTTTCTATATATTATATTTATACATCGTACGATCTATAGATTTTTTATAGAAACGTCCTCGAATTATTACTTTTTAATAAGCCAATAAACAAACACGAAGGTGTGTATTTTCCTTTAACTATTTATTAACTATTTATATGGGGGTTACTCTTATGAAGAAGATATTAGCACTCGCGTTACTCGCATTAGTTGGAACAGCTGACGTTTCTGCTATGAATATGAAGTTCAAACCAGTTACTTCAACAACAGTCACGGATGCTCGTTTGAGCAAAAAAACCTTTAGTGGTTTGCGTAAATTGATGCACTACCATCCTCGTGCAACCAAGCTTATAGTCGGTACAGTAGTTGCAGCTGCTCTTGTTGGAACAGCAGCATATGCTTACTCAGTAGGCACAAAAGCTGATGAAAAAGCATCAGCATTGGAAGCACTCAAGTTAGGCGCTTCTACGCTCGCATCTCAAATCGGATCTGGTATCGCATCTGCTGCACAATCAACATTGGCATGGTTCAGAACTCCAGTTGCTCCAGTTAATCCTGGCGTTCATTCTGGTCCTGAGCAATATTACGCTCAAGAAACAGCTCGTCTCTTGAAACTAAAATCTGATTGGATTGCTGCTCAAGCTGCTGCTAAATTACAAGCATGTAACGACAACGCTGGCAAAGCTTTTGAAGCATCTAATTGGTGGAGACAACAGGGTTGCATCTGGAATTGTTCGACAGAGAAAGCTGCATTCATCGCAGCACGATGCAAATAATTTATAACAACTCAGTTTATAACACACATGAGAAAGGGCAGCAATCGCTGCCCTTTCTTTTTAGTTTTTAGAATATCAGAAGACGCCTAATACGATATTTTTGTAGCGGTTTCATGCCACAAATCAAACCCGTCTCGGGCATTGGTCCCTTCAAGATGATAACTTGGTATCAAACGCTTCTCAGGATCAAGGGCAAGCTGCTCGTAAATAAAAGAGTCATCAAAGCCAATCTTGGCTGCATCTTCTCGCGTATTACCAAAATAAACTGCTGTAAGTCTGGACCAAAAAACCGCTCCCATGCACATAGGGCATGGCTCACATGACGTATAAAAAAAACAATCGGTCAGTTGGAAACTGTTAAGCGCTTTACAAGCATTTCGAATTGCTACAATTTCGGCATGTGCTGTTGGATCGTTTGCTGCAGTTACCTGATTGGTTCCACGAGCAATAATCTCATTATTTTTTACAATCACAACGCCAAACGGGCCACCTTTGCCCTCTTTGACATTGGCAATTGAAAGATTAACGGCTTCTTGAAGAAATTTTTTGTGATTATCCATATACTTCTCTTTTTTTATAATTTTTTTATTTTATTTTATACCATTCTGCAGAACTAAGCACCTCAAGCCTATGCGAAGGCCTTGTAAAGTGTAGCTTTACTTTATCCTTGTATCTTAAGAATATAATCTACCAAGACGTCATCCCGATGAAAATCGGGATCCAGTACGGGCACTTTGTGCACGATAATATTAAATCTTATAAACCCTGATTATATAGATCGATCCACAATGGATTTATCTTTTCAATAAGTTGAATTTTCCATGCTCTTTTCCATTCTTTAAGCTGTTTTTCTCGTCTGATTGCAACCAATATTGATTCAAAAACTTCATAATAAACAAGGCGATCTATTGAATAATTAGCTGTAAAACCAGGAATAAGTTTTTCCTTGTGTTCGTACATTCGTCTATTTAAATCACTGGTGACGCCAATGTAAAGCGTTCCATTCTTGTTTGAGCTTAGGATATAAACATAAAAATTTTTCATAATAAACTAAATACAACAAAGAAATATGATGTTTTATAGTATCGTGCACAGAGTGCCCGTACTGGATCCCGATTTTCATCGGGATGACGTCCTGGTACAACGCGCTTGCCCGTCGTAGCTTACCAAGCCGGTAGGCGTGGATAAGCGTAGTCGGGAGACTCTGCGCAGTTCTGCTAACTATCCTCATGATATTAAACACGCTTTAAAATAATCGCAGAGTTCCCACCACCAAAAGCACATGAGTTTGACAATGCATAGTCCATAGAAATATCACGTGCTTGATGGGGTACATAGTCAAGATCGCACACAGGATCTGGGGTATCAAGATTGATCGTTGGAGGAACAACTTGATGTTTGAGTGCCAATGCACAAAGTGCAGCTTCAACACCGCCGGCAGCGCCCAGCATATGACCGGTCATCGATTTTGTACTACTCACAAGACAGCGATTTTTATTATGCACATCAACATGATTACCAAAAACTTTTTTAATAACCATGGTTTCAAGCGCATCGTTCATCTGGGTAGCAGTGCCGTGGGCATTAATATAGCCAATCTTTTCTCGATTAATCTGTGCTTCTTGTAACGCTTGTTCAATAGCTGTTACAGCTCCACGCCCATCAGGGTGCATTGCCGTAATATGGTACGCATCAGATGCAGCACCGTACCCAACAATTTCGGCATATATTTGTGCGCCACGCTTTTCGGCTAAATCTTTTCGCTCAAGAACAATAATGCCCGCACCTTCTGCCATAACAAATCCTGAACGATTACGCTCAAACGGACGACTTGCCTGAGCAGGATCTCCTGACCATTGCGTGAGTGCTCGCATGTTACCAAAGCCTGCAATAGAAACAGGCGTGATGCAACTTTCGGTACCACCCGCAAGCATATAGTCAGCATAACCATCACGAATCGCACGAAATGCCAACCCAAGAGCGTCAGCTCCCGATGAACATGCGTTAACAATTGCCGTGATGGGACCCTGCAGTTGCCACTGCATACTTAACCATCCTGCAGCTTGGTTACTAATGACACGCGGTAAAAGAAAGGGCGAAATACGTCGCATCCCCTGATTTTGTAATTGCAGACCACCGTCGACAATACTTGAAAGCCCACCAACGCCAACGCCAATATAAGCACCAAACCGATCTCGCTGCTCAGGTAGTGTTTCACACAAGCCTGCATCGCGCATAGCTTGGCTCCCGGCAAGCATGGCCAAGTGAATAAAACGATCAGCTTTAGTTTGATTTTTTTGCGACATAAGAAGATCGAGCGATTCCTGCTCGCCGCGTACTAAGCCGGCAACGGTGCACGGATAATCACCCACCGAAAACCGATCGTTTTTTGAAATTCCCGATTTTCCGGCAATCAGGGCTTGCCACGTTGTTATGGCATCATTACCAACGGGTGTGACTAACCCAATGCCTGTAATGACAACCTGATGTCGTGATGACATAGCTCTTTATTTTGTTCGTGCTGAATTGATATGATCAACGGCTTGACCAACGGTTTTTATTTTTTCGGCATCTTCATCTTTAATTTCAATACCAAAAGTTTCTTCAAAATTCATGATAATTTCAACAATATCAAGAGAGTCGGCACCCAAATCTTTGAACGTTGCTTCCATGGTAATATTTTCTTTAGGCATACTTAATTTTTCTGCAATAATCGCTATAACTTTTTGTTGGGTATCTTCTTTGGGAAATGCCATCAGAGGTCTCCTTTATAAGTAATTATAAGTAATTATAAGTAACAAAATATGTAACAAAAACTATGATATTGTGCGGGATTACGCAAGAAGTCACCAGTATACTAATCAGTGTGAACATTGCAAGAGAGATAGTATATGAATATTTTTAGGGATGCAGCTTAGTTGGAATGAAGGTGTTAGTTTACATGCCACCGGTAATTTCAATAACCTGCCCGGTAATATAATCAGCCTGTCCCGACGAAAGAAACGCTACAACATGCGCGATATCGTCAACCGTTCCAAAGCGATTGAGCGGGATACGTTCTAATGCTTTTTGTTTAATCGAATCAGGAAGTTTGTCCGTCATAGGAGTTTGAATAAATCCTGGTGCAATGGCGTTAACCAAGATCGAGCGTCCTGCGTATTCTTGTGCAAGCGTCTTGGTCATAGCTATAAGTCCCGCTTTACTTGCAGCGTAATTTACCTGGCCAGGATTGCCTACAAGCCCAACAATTGAACTGATATTAATAATATACCCATGATTCTGTTTGATCATTTTTTTGAGCGCCTGTTGTGCACACAAAAACGCACCCTTGAGATTGACATCAAGCACCAGATCCCAATCTGTTTCTGACATACGTATTGCAAGATTATCTCGTGTAATACCAGCATTGTTAACCAAAAGATCGAGCGACAAGCTTTCTTTATCTTGAGATATAATAGACTCAAGACGCTGGAAACCAGTTTTAATTGACACAGATGAACTTACGTCGACCTGTATGTACGTTATTCCCAGCTCACGTAACGATTGAACATCATGTTCTGTTTCTTGTAAACAATCAAAAACAAAAACCCGATCGCCTCGTTGGTATAAACGAGTAACAATGGCTCGGCCAATGCCGCGAGCTCCACCGGTTACCAGTGATGTACATGATCGAGCAATACTATTTTTCGAAGAAATCATAACGGTCCCTAATTTTTTTTGTATTATTTTCTGCTATTCTTATTTTTAATTATTTCTCGTTTTATAGATTTTTGAAAT
>Ga0207075_1022_pt1 | contig 29115 bp, 22 predicted proteins | sample Alteio_BWMinHeat_64_FD_153587 | JGI IMG/M metagenome (GOLD analysis project Ga0207075, IMG submission 153587) | Enriched cells from forest soil in Barre Woods Harvard Forest LTER site, Petersham, Massachusetts, United States -... | ecosystem: Environmental > Terrestrial > Soil > Temperate forest >... | reverse complement strand
GAAGTTACGGCAATGGGTGGCCAAAAATATACCTCAGCAGGAAGTTCCAAAGAGGGTGTTGGTAGCGCTAATATTCTCTCATACGGCTTTTCGATATCCGCTTGCGAGAAATATGGCGCGGGTCCATCCGGTACCCTACCTACACAAGTAACTCCTCGCTTATATATATCGTCATTTAGTGAGCATTGCATTTCCAGATTTTTTGCAAATTCATCTTCTGATGTAACCTCTGGTGAAGGCTTTCTAACAACCGTAACCAATAATCTATCATCACTTGCTGAAAGAATAACGCTTAAAAGCGCTTGTTCTACTGCCATAGGATTTTTGATAATCAGCACCCTTGCATCTTCAAGGCTGGTATCAACATTATTAAAAAGCGGGGATAATTCTAAATCACCACCTAGTATTGCTTGCATCTGACTCTCTGTTAAAGCAAGTGCAAAATCATGGCTTTCCGTTAGCTGCCAACGGGAATCTTTACTAACATTGCGCAAATAGATTTCTTTAAGCTCTTTTATTTCTCCTTCAATCTTTTTTACTTTGGATTTATTATTTTTTACATTACCCAAATATGCTAAACATTGTTGTCCTAGCTTATACGCTTGGAGCCAACGCCCCTCAGGATGCGTTTTATAATACTCAATAATGCCACAAAATCCTGCAAATATCACATCAACGCCTATTGTTCTAGAACTGTATGCCGTTGCTGCTTCTACCTGCTCAATTGCTTGCAAAACCAGTCCACACCGCACAAAATATTTTGCATACATGACATGTATTTTAATTTTAAATTCCACAGTAAATTTTGAATCAGGGGGTGCCGCATCTGCAAATGCATGCAATTTAGCAATATATTTTTGTGCAACAACCACGGCAGAAGCATTGCTTGCCGTAAGCGCATCAAAGGTTGTTTCTATACCTTGCCAACATGCTGGTTCCTGAGAAAATCTTTTAACTGTAAAACCTTCCAAGTTGCCTTGAAAAAAACAACCATGAAGTCCTGCCGCAGCGCAATGACCAAAAAACGCTATAGCCACTTGATTACCACAATTTCCTAATTTTACTACCTCTTCAAGTAATGTGGTATTTATCGATCTAAGCTTTGTATTCAATGTTTTCTTATCAATAATGTTTTTTTCAATCAGCTGAATTAAAATTTCAAATGCACGCTGAGAATGCTGCGCTTGTAAAAATAATAAACTTATCGGTGTATCACCATCTCTTTCATCCGCCATATTCCAGGTTGATTTATCAATGAGCCGTTTATCAACTAATATCTTTAAAACATCCCATACCAGTTCAGGGGCTGGATGTGATATATTTAATAATAACCAAGGTATTGTTTGTCCTGCATTTACCCCAGTTCTTTGCGATATCTGTAATCCCTCTCTCGTTACACAATTTTGTGCTATAAGTTGCGAAAATTCTATTAATCCCGCAGTATTTCCAGCATGAATGCTTAAAACCAACGACCATAATGCAGTGATTGGGTTATCTTTACAATCCACAGGCACAGTGTTCCAAATCTCTGGTGTCCAAGCTATACGTGGTATTATTTTTTCAAGCAACCTATGCGCTCCAGGATTGCTTTGATATGCTAGAGATATCAATAGCCAAATAGCCGACCTTTTAACACCTTCTGAAAGATTTATTGCAAATCGCCAATGGTCTATATTTGGCCAACAATTATGATCAACAAATAATTCAAGGAGCTCCGCAATTCTTCTATGACGCATTAAATATTCAAATAGCGTATTATATGTATCATCATTACAAATAATTTTTGTGTTTAAACATTCCGCTTCAAAATTTAAATGTGTGAGTAAGAATTTAAAAAATTCTTCACTATTTTCAACACCTGCTCCTAACGCAATTATAAGAATACAAAAGGGCGTGACTTGCTTAAAATCTCTAGTGCAGCCACTTGCATTCCAGTGTGCAACCGTCAACTTTCCCATATTTGTTAAATCTTCTAAAATTCTCCATGCTTTTTTATTGCCTGAATATGCATTTAACATAATCATTAAAAGAGGTGACATGCCTTGTGCATGCGCATCCCAACACCCCGGCGGTAATAAATCTCTTGTTAGAAGTTCTTGTAATAATTCCCATGCCAAATCTTGACCCTTCACAGCCAATTCTATCAGCAAAAAAAAAGGCGTTTTACCACTATCCTCACCCATTGCCGCAACATTCCAATCATTCGCGTCAATCCTTCCGGTAAAAATATCTTCTTTAAATTGTTGAATATAATCCCGTGACATATTCACATAGTCGAAAATGGCTAGCCAAAGAGCGTTTATGTTATCCGCTAATATTGACCGTAAAGCAGCAGTATCATCTACCGTAATAGTCTGAGAACCCAATGGCATAGTTGGCATAAAAACCTCATAGTTGCTAACTTTGTTATATTCTTAGAGTAAAGAGGATTATACCTAACTTACAGTATGGTTTCAAACTATATAGGCTATTTTGGCGAGTCAGTATATTAAGTCTTTTATCTAAATGTAATCTTATGACCTTTCAACATTCTATCTTCTTGCTTATGGTCAAAAGGTGCTCCGGTTACCTCATACACATCAGAATCTCCTATTTTTGTGGCCAGCGCGCGGGTTTCATCGCCACGGTTGTTACAAAATTTAAGCAACAACATCGGCCATGGGCCTTCTGGCGTAGCAATTTCAACTCTTTTGGCGCCACCATGCGCACCCACTTCACCACCACAAAGGAAGCGTATTTGTTTACGTTCAGGATCAAAAATCTTTGCCAAGTCTTCATAATATTCTGCTAATAATGCATTACGCACGGTTACAAATTCCACAAAACCCGAATCTGAAGTTACGGCAATGGGTGGCCAAAAATATACCTCAGCAGGAAGTTCCAAAGAGGGTGTTGGTAGCGCTAATATTCTCTCATACGGCTTTTCGATATCCGCTTGCGAGAAATATGGCGCGGGTCCATCCGGTACCCTACCTACACAAGTAACTCCTCGCTTATATATATCGTCATTTAGTGAGCATTGCATTTCCAGATTTTTTGCAAATTCATCTTCTGATGTAACCTCTGGTGAAGGCTTTCTAACAACCGTAACCAATAATCTATCATCACTTGCTGAAAGAATAACGCTTAAAAGCGCTTGTTCTACTGCCATAGGATTTTTGATAATCAGCATCTTTGCATCGTCATTGCGGTCGGTCACAACATTATTAAAAAGATTAGATAATTTTAAATCACCATCTTGTAATGCTTGCGCCTGACTCTCTGTTAAAGTAAGTATAAAATCATGATTTTCTGTTAATTGCCAACGGGAGTCTTTACTGATATTGCGTAAATAGGTTGCTTTACACTCCTTTATTTTTTCTTCAAGACTTTTAACTTTAGCACCTTTTTTCTTAACGCTTTTGGCATATGCTAAACATTGTTGCCCCATGTTATACGCTTCCCACCAACGCCCCTCAGAATGGGTTTTATAATATTCTATGATTGCGTCAAATTCTGCAAATATTTCATCAAAGCCTATATCCCTAGACTTGTGTGCCGCAGCCGCCTGTACCTGTTCAATTGTTTGCAAAACCAATCCACACCGCATAAAATATTTTGCATACATTACATGTAATTTAATTTTAAATTCTACCACAAATTTTGGATCGCACGGTGCCGCATCTGCAATGGCATGCAATCTAGTAATATATTTTTGCGCGACAACTGTCGCACTTGCGTTTCCTGCAGTGAGCGCAGCAAAAGTTGCCTCTACGTCTTGCCAATATTTTGGTTCCCGAGAAAATTTTTCAAGCGTGGATCTGTCCGCTACGGATTGAAAATAAAAATCATAAAATCCTGCCGCAGCACAATGACCAAAAAACGCTAAGGCCACTTGATTGCCGCTATTTGCAAACCTTACTGCATCTTTAATTAATGTGGTATTCTGCGATTTAATCTTTGTTTGTAAAATTTCCTTGTCAACCACGCCTTGCTCAATCAGCTTAATTAAAATTTCAAATGCAGGTTGAGAACCCTTTATGGCATTCATAAATAATAGATATATCGGTGTGTAACCGCGCTCTGCATCCGGCATATTCCAAGTAAATTTATGAATGAGCCGCCTATCAACTAACTTTTTTAAAACATCCCATACTAATTCAGCGAGCGGATCTGATATATTGAGTAATAGCAAAGGTATTGTTTTCCCGGCTCTTGGCCCAGTCTTCTCTGTTACATGCAACCCTTTTGTCGTTACACAATTCTGATCGATAAGTTGAGAAAACGCTGCTAAACCTGCGGCGTTTTCACCACTATTGATGCTTAAAACCAACAACCATAATGCAGTGATTGGATTATCTTTACAATCCGCAGGAACCGTATTCCAAATCTCAGGCGTCCATGTTATGCGCGACATTACTTTTTCAAGTAAGCGATGCACTGGACGACCTTTTTGACATGCTTCAGAAACCAAAACCCAAATAGCAGATCTTTTAGGACATTTTGGAAAAATTACTTCTATTTGCCAATGATTTATGTCCGGCCAACAGTTATGATCAACCAATAATTCAAGGATCTCCCAATTATTTTTATAGAGCATCAGATCTTCAAAAAGCGTAAATGCTACTCCATTTTTAATTATTGGTGTACTAAAACATTGTGCATCAAAATCCAAGTGCGCGAGCAAATTTTTTAAAAATTCCTCACTATTTTCAACGCGATTGGATACCGCAAGAAGAAGAGTAAAAAAAGGGGTAACTTTCGCATATTCCTTAAAACGACCTTCGGTGTTCCAATGCGCAACCGTCAATTTCCCTTTTTCTGTCAAACTTTTTAAAAGATCCCAAGCTTTTTCAACGCCATTCAAAGCACTAATCATGATCATTAAAAGAGGTGACAACCCTGCAGCATGCGCATCCCAACAATCAGGGGGTAACAAATCTCTATTGACAAGTTGTTGTAAAAATCCCCATGCAAAAATATCCTGCTTAAAAATAGCTGCAGTTACCAATATAATTAAAGGTGTTTCCCCTGCATTTTCACCCCTTGCGGCGACACTCCAATCATCTGGGCTAAATATTCCGTCAAACACGTCTTGGATAAGTTGTCGATTAAAATCATCGTCCATGTCCCTATAATTAACCATTGCTGTCCAAAGTGAGTTTTTGTTATCGTCTCGCATTGACTGCATAATCGCGTCACTCACCTCAACCAATTGCGAACCTATTTGTACATATGGCATGAAAATCTCCAGGTATTCTAACTTATCTTTAAAAAAGCCGCATTTTACCCTCTTTCAATAGTCTCTCTTCTTGCTTATGGTCAAAAGATGAACTCTTCACCGCATACACGCAAGATCCCCTCGGCGGAATTTCTGTGGCCACTGCGCGGGTTGCATCACCACGTTTATTACAAAATTTAAGCAACAGCATGGGCTGGAAACCTTCCTCCGTCTCCACCTCACCGTTTCTGACGCCTGGCTTACCCACGGCATCCCTACGGAGTAATGACACTTGCCTGCGCGAATGAACAAAAAAGTCTGCCAAATCGGCACATTGCAATAATACTTCATTTCTAACGGTTAAAAATTTCGTAAACCCTGAAGAAGAAGTAACAGCAATAGGCGGCACAAAATATTCTTCAGCAGAAAGCGCTATGGATGGGCTTGGTAAAGATAATTTTTCATCATCCGAACTTGAGGGATCATCATCTTGCAGGAAATCCGGTTCTAATGCATCTTTTACCTTACCTACACAAGGAGCTCTTCGCTTATATATATCATCTTCAACGCTCATATTACTCACCGCATCACAAACACTTTTGACTGAAAGTACTGGAGAAGGCGTTCTGGATTCAAATAAGCCATCATTAGAAGAAAGTATAGTAGCTATAAGCGCACGATTTACTTTCATGGGGTCTATAATTGTTAAGGTCCCAGTCTCTTTTTCTAATCGCTTTTCTATGTTACGAAATAAACGGGACAGCTTTAAATTTCCATCGCACACTCCTTGCATCTGCATAGCCGTCAGTGAATAGGTAAATGAAAATGCTGGCGTAAGCTCCCAACGGAATTCTGCATTTTTTTCTTTAGCCGTATGTAATATTTCTGTTAAATATTTTAGTTTATATTCTGCACATGCTGCTTCTTTTGATTTTAGATCTTCTGCACTTATCTCTTTTGCTTGACAATACTCCAATGCAGCTTGCGCAGCTTGATAGGCATGAAACCAATCTTCTTGGGCTGCATATTGATTAATAATCTCCGTATGCATTTTAACCACCAGTAAAACCAGACGCTTTGCATTCTTTGTTATGGTCAGGATGGTTTTAAGCGCAGTAAGCGCTTGTGGCAATGCATGCAAGCGTATCAAATATTGCGCATACAATATGTAAAGATTTGCCCTAATCCTCATCGCCATTTTTGGAGATTCTGCCGCTACCTCTTCAGTAAGCGCATCATAATGCTGTATGAATTTTTCTGCAATTTTACTTGGCTGACGATCATTTCTGGTAAGACACACAAAAGTTAATTTTATAAAATCCCAACTGTTAAATTCACCATCCTGGCTCAAAATCCCTTTAATCCCGCAATGCGCTAAAAATATCGCAGCTTTTTCATTGCCTTTATTTGCTGATAGCAACATGGCTTTCTTGAGTGAATTGCTTCCTGTAGGACCTTTACTATCTAAAACGCTAGCATCCAATACACCATTATCCACTAATTTTATTAGGGTATCGCATACTTCAGGTTCCTCATTAATTCTTGCTGCAAGATGCCACAACGGCGATACTGTATTCAAAGGATCTGTCCAATTCCACGTTTGCTTATCTGCAATATCAACCAAGGTATGTAAAATTTTCCATTGAAGAGAATTTGCCAAAAACCACAGTACGGTTCGGCCCTTATTCACACCAGATAGGGGCGCTACTTGGCAACCTTGCGCGGTGACATGGCCTTGTCTGACTAATTGTTCAAATAACTCGTGGCTTATCTCTTTTTTGTTTGCGGCATACAACAACATCCATAAAGCACTGATACCATGCATATCCTCAATACCACACTCAACGGTACTATTCCAACTTTGCGCATTGAGAATATTTTGCGCGATCACTTCTGTTAAGATCTCACGCGCGCATGGATTTGCTTTAAAATCTTCTGATAGCAATTGACACAACGCAATTTTATTTTGCACATGTTCATTTACCCTCATGCACTCCATGGAAGTATTCCAATGACGGGCATCAATAACACGTTGTTTCACTAATTTAAGAATGACTTGCCAGGCTCGGGGATCCTTGTTAAATGCCGCGTCACCTAATATAACCAGAAATGGACTGGGTTGATTTAAAGGAATATTTACATCATCTAGAATTACATGTAAAATTTCACCATCAACAATATTTTGATCCACTAAACTTTCTATTATATCCCAACTTTCCCTACTTCCATCAAGCGCGCTTGCTACGAGAAAGCCAAATTGTCTATTTTTTCCACGGATCACTTTCCAATGTGCCCTAGTGAGCACTTCTTTAGCAACCAGCTTTTTTAAAGTTCCCCACGCGTAGGGATTTTCTCCATATATAGCTACGTTAAGCAGCTTCATTAAAGGCGTAATGCCTTCAAAATTAACATCCCAACATGCGCCATCCAGGGTATCACTTTCTATTAAAGCATCCAGTGCTTCCCAAGCCGCAGGCCTTATATTTTCAGCGGCATAGTTTATAAACATCATTAAAGGCGTTAAGCCTTGCAGCTCTGGCGGCGATATCCTCCAATCAGCAGCAGAAAACTCTTTCATGCTAATCTTTTGATTAAGCGTTCTGAGCGCTAATTCCACCGCTTTTGTATGCAAAAGCTTTTTATCTAATGCAGAAAACACAATCCATAAAACGTTTCTCCCTATCTGCTTTACCGCTTGCTCCGTAAATTTAAATAGAATGGGACCAAATTGCATACGAATTCCTCAGTTATATTGATAGCTATTTATTTGCGCATAAATAGTTATTGTACTAGAACTCTCGTAATTTTACAGAGGTTTTTTGCTTAAATGGCTGACATTTGGGTGTAGTTACCTTGAAATTCTATCTAGATAGGCCTTTACACCTTGCTCTACGGTACTAAAAGGTTCTTTATAGCCTGCTTGCGTTAATAAACTAATGTCTGCTTGGGTAAAGCTTTGATAACGTCCTTTCAGATGATCTGGGAATGGAATATATTCAATTTCTCCTTTGCCATGCCATGCAATCACGCTTTTCGCGACATCATTAAAACTTTGGCTAGCACCCGTGCCCACATTAAAGATCCCTGATTTTTTTGGGTGGTCCATAAACCATAAATTGACATTGACAACATCATCAATAAACACAAAATCACGACGTTGCTCCCCATTGCCATACCCATCACAGCCTTCAAACAACTTGACGATATGTGTTTTGGGTAATTGTTGATGCAAATGATAAGCCACACTGGCCATAGAGCCCTTATGGGATTCATGTGGACCATATACATTAAAATAACGAAAGCCCACTATTTGGCTGCGGGACTGCGGCATGATACGTCTGACGTATTGATCAAACAAAAATTTTGAATAACCATAAACATTTAAAGGCTTTTCATAACTGCGCTCTTCTTTAAATATCTTGCCATCCCCATATACGGCGGCACTGGAGGCATACAGAAAATTAACGCCTCGGCCTAAGCAATAATGTAACAGTGATTTAGAATATTCATAATTATTCTCCATCATAAAGCGGCCATTCCACTCTGTGGTAGTAGAACAAGCGCCTTCATGAAAAATGGCCTCAATTTCTTGACCAAAAGAATCATTATTCTTAATGCGATGTAAAAATTCATTTTTATCAAGATAGTCTTGAATTTCCACCTCTGCAAGATTAGTAAATTTTGTCCCTTCTGTTAAATCATCCACTACCAGAATATCGGTTCTGCCGCGTTGATTCAAACCTTTAACAATATTAGCGCCTATAAAGCCAGCGCCACCGGTTACAATTATCATGCCATCTCCTCATCTCTCATTTTTTCTAACGTTTTAGTGGTGGAAAGCCCCTCTACAAAAGATAAAATCTCTACTTTGCCACCGTGTTGTAATACATGGCTTGCGCCTGCAATTTGGGGAACCGTATAATCACCGCCCTTTACCAAAATATCAGGCGTAATTTTTACAATTAAATCTTCTGGAGTATCCTCACTAAAGGGAATAACATAATCTACGCAGCGCATGGCAGCTAATATTTGCATACGATGCGCTAAGGAATTAATAGGACGCGTTGGACCCTTTAAGCGCGCAACGGAATCATCATCATTAACCGCAACAATTAAACAATCACCCAATGCGCTTGCTTGTTGTAAATACGTGACATGCCCGGCATGCAAAATATCAAAGCAACCATTAGTCATTACCACTTTATTGCCATTTGCTTTACGTCTGGCAATTTCTGGAAAAAGATTGGCTAAAGACATTATCCCGGGTGGCAACATTTTTTGGTCGCAAGCCAGTTGCTGTAATTCTTCTCGGGTAACCATGGCAGTGCCTAATCTACCCACGGCAAGGCCTGCCGCAAGATTGGCCAGTTTTGCCGCTTGTAATACAGAAAGCCCTGCGGCTAAGCTTGCACCCAATACGGCAATAACCGTATCCCCAGCACCGGTAATATCAAATACTTCTCTGGCTTGTGCAGGAATATGCACGGCGGGGACATTCTTTTGGATTAACGTCATTCCTTGAGAACCCCGCGTGACCAATAAAGCTTCAATATCCAATTTTGTTAATAATGCCGCACCTTTTTGCTCAATCTGCGCACTATTTTCACATCTGCCCACCATGGCTTCAAATTCACCCAAGTTAGGCGTCAAGACCGTCGCCCCTTTATAAACACTTAAATCCATATTTTTAGGATCCACCAAAACGCGCACATTGTGCGCCCGCGCAACCGCAATCAGTGCCTGGGGATCTGAAATCATGCCCTTAGCGTAATCTGAAATAATGAGTATATCGCAATTATCAATAACGGATTGCAATTGAGCTAATACTTGATTGGGAGGAATAGCACTTTTATCCTCAAAATCTAACCGAATTAATTGTTGGTGACGACCGATGACACGTAATTTTAAAGTGGTTCTCGTATTCGGCGTTTGAATAAATTGACATTGAATCTCTTTTTCTGCCAACAGCTGGGCTAAGGTACGGCCCGCATCATCTGCTGCTATCTGACTAATCAGCGTTGTGGCTTGTGCACCCAATGCCTGTACATTCACGGCAACGTTTGCCGCTCCCCCTACGCGCGCTTCATCTCGTTCAATTTTCACCACCGGCACCGGCGCTTCTGGTGAAATGCGTGAGGTATCTCCATGCCAATAGCTATCAAGCATTGCATCGCCAATAACCACTATTCTACATTGCGAAAAATCTGGGCAAGTAATCATGGAGGTCTCCTTTATTTTTTAAAAACGGTTGCAAACAAAGCCATAGCTTGCGCGTACTTTTCTGGCATCTGAGGCCATTCTTGCAAAAATCGTTCGCGCTCTCTTTTTTCACCACGCTTTGCAGTTAAGTACCAACGGTGCTGACGCATAGCATCCAAATCAATTAACCAGGGCTTATCATCTATCAAAATAATGTTATGTAAATTCAAATCACGATGACTTATCCAGTTGCGCGCTAAAAGCGCTACTACATCACAAATATGGTTAGCGGCAAGCTCCCACTTCTCTTGCAACTTTGAATTTGCTGCAAAATAAACGCTGGCGCTTATTCCAGAAACATAGCTGCAAATAAAATAGCCACGTTTGCGCAAAGGGCCAAAGCGTTCTTCTAATATAGCAATCGGTTCAAAGGTATTGATGCCAAGTGCTAATAATTTTTGCGCATTTTTCCAGTTTTTTTGCGCCCGTGTCATGGCAAAAAGACGACGCAATTTGTAGAACCAATTTTTAGCATTGGTGCGCTTAATAACCAAATCTCTGCCATCCACATTGACTACCACCACCGTAGAACTTGCATCATCTTTTAATACGCTAGCTGCGTTATGGATGACGTTTTCTATATTCGCAAGCACCGCTTGCATTTGCGGCGTATAGCAATGTGCTTGACATTGCATAAATTGGTACCAAGTATGATGCGTAATAATGGTCATAATGGCTCGCGGTTTTGTAAAGTTGCTTGTAGACGCTGTGCATTTTCTTTGGCATGCGTTCTGTCAGCTTCTGGGTGCCAAAGATGCAATACGGGGACCGCAAATTTGCCATTCTTCCTTCGAATATTAGCATTTTGCAATCGGATGACTAAATCTGAATCTTCAAATCCCCAACCCACATAGGCCTCATTAAAGCCATTCACTTGTAAAAAATCGCGACGCCAAACCCCGAGATTGCAGGTTTTAGCTCCTTGCCAACGATGTGCATATAATTTTCTCAAGGGCCCTAATGGCAACGGTAGCAATGGTAAAAAACGATTACATTTGCCACCCGCTCTGGCGATAAACCATTTTTTGAGCGAATAATGTTCAATTTCCCAATCCTGCTTTAATATTTCTGCAGTAAACTGCTTATTCAATAAAATGCGGTTACCCGCCACAAACCAACCCGGTTGTGCCAATTTGGCATGATAGGCAGTAAAATGTGGTAACGGCACGCAATCACCATCTATAAAAATACAGTATTCATGGCTTGCCATAGCAACGGCTTTATTACGAATTCTTGCCGCTTGAAAACCTTCATCGGGTTGCCAACAATGATGGAGCGCAAAGGGGCATTTTTTTTGCCAAAAATGCACAAGTTCCTTGGTATCTGGTAATGAACCATCATCTGCGATAATCACTTCCAACCGTTGATAGTGCTGCGCGCATAAACCACTGAGGACACGATGCAAAGCTTTTGGCCAATTATACGTGGTAACAATGACAGAGAGTTGCGGATGCGCCATACGTTATTCCTTTAATGGTAGGTTGCCCTGATTAACGATAATCGTTTTTCAGGCAAAGCAATGGATGCAAAACAAATCGATGTCATTACGCAATAAAAATACCCTTCCGTAAAATCCTTCAGCCATGAATTAAGAAGGCAGCCTAATATAAAGGTAAGTAGAATTCCTTGGCAAAATCCGCGAATGTCATCATTCAGTTTTTGTGCTAACCGCCATTGTCGATAAAATAGTAACATTAACAATATCGTCCCCAACAGGCCAAGTTCAACCCCTAAACGTAAATATTCATTATGCGGATTATCCGATAAGAGAGTTTCTTTTCCAGCATAATGACTTGCATACGCCTGGCCAAAACTACCGGTTCCCCATCCCAGTATTGGTTTTTCTGCAATCAAGTGCAAAGAGGTTTGGGCAAATTGTAAGCGAGAACCTAAAGAGGATTCTAACAACCTTCCGCCCTGATAGTAAAAATCTAAATCTTGCGATAAGAGATCTATGCGTTGAGAAAAAACATCCGAGGTAAAATAAGCGCCAAAGACTAAAACGCTGGCCAAGAGCGTTGCCCATCCCAAGCCTTTGAAGCGATACCACTGCCAGGCTAAAGTCAATAAACAAACCAGAATAGAAAAATGACCAATTCTGCCCACGCTCATGAAAAAAAGATAATAAATCATGAGCGCAATGACCACTCCTAACGCTAAGCGCCATTTCACCATTTTGCGCATTTGCACCGCAAGAAAAAAGGCGGCAATCGCCATAAAGAAACTCGTTTTAATATGGCTTTTGAAGATTGCGCCGGTGGTATATTTTAAACCAATGGGTAAGCCCGCATAGACTTTCAAAAAAGCTAACATTAAGGTAATAATCATGGCAATAGCAAAGGCCCACAATGCTAAACGCGCAATTTTTTTAGGTTGATAAAAATAGAGCAAAATGGGAATCAGTCCTAAGCGTAGAATATCTATCATCGCATCACACGCCGATTTCCGGGATGCAATGGTATATGTCATTCCCAATAGAGAAAGTAAAATTAATGCATAAATCCACCCAACCAAAGGGTGATGCAATAAAATATTGCGCTTTTTCGACATGTCTGTGCCACATAACCAGGCAACGCAGGCGCTCAGTGCAAAAACACCGGTCAAGAAGGTGGATATGGGAATAAAGAACGCCAAGGCAATAACAGAAAACTGCCCAACTTTATCCCATGATATTTGCTTGATTGCTTTCATATTCTTTCATACTATTTAATAATTGATGCCATACTTTTTCCGGAGGTATTGTTTCAAAACAAGGCGGCATAATGGCAAAATCTTGCCCCTGTAAACAATCACGTGATAAACAAGGCGCACAAGGAAAATTTGCCCGCAGGTGATGTTGATTAGGTCCATATGCTCCGGTTAAATCAGGGTTGGTGGGGCCATATAATGACACGGTTGGCGCAGCCATTGCCGCACAAACATGACCTAACCCCGTATCTACTGCCACAATGCCTTTGGCACGACTAATCAAACTCGTAATTTCGCCTAAAGAAAGCTTAGGTAATACACGAATACGCGCGGATTGACTAAAATCTTTAATGTGTTCGGCCCGCAAACGCTCCGTTTCATTTCCCCACGGTAGCAAAACATCAAACCCTGCTTGTATGGCCAAGCGACCTAATTGTTGCCAGTAGCTTACAGGCCAATGTTTGGTGGGCCAGGTGGTACCATGTAAAAAAAGAATCGTATTCTCACCAAAAGTGGTGGACGCTAAACGTGTTCTGTCAATGCCGTAATCCGGTAGCGCTAAAGGGTAGGGATATCCCAAGGCTTGTGAAAAAATTTGGCGCATTCTCACTACGGCATGTTGCGCAAAAACAACATCAACCTTTTGCTGATATAACATACTTGCCATGCTTTCACGCGCACTTTGCCGATTCAAGCCAAACCGCGGACCTTTTGCTAAACGCGTTACCAAGGCACTTTTCACTAATCCTTGTGCATCAATCACTGCATCGTACGTGACATGGCGTAATTTTTTAATAAAAGCTTGCCATTCTCCCTGCTTAAAAGCCTGCCAAGGATGTTTACGCCATTTGCGCAAAGAGACGGGGATCACTTCTTCTACCGCTTTATGCCAGCGAGGAATTTCCGCAAACCCAGGTTCCACCACCCAATCAAAAACCATATGGGGAAATGCCTGTTGCGCATCGGTCAAAGCCGGCAACGTATGAATAACATCGCCCATAGAGGACATTTTAATAATCAGCACGCGTTTTTTCATGTGACTAATTGTTCCACGGCTTGAATGACTTTTTGCACGGATAAATCTCGCATACAACGATGATGTTGCTTAGGACAAATCCGTTTAAAGCATGGACTGCAGGCAATTTTTTCCTGAACAATTTTTACGCATTCATTTAAGGGCGGCGTAAAACCCGGATCCGTTGAGCCATATACGGCAACCAATGGTCTATCCAATGCCGCAGCAATATGCATCAACCCGGAATCATTGCTGACTACCCTATTCGCTTGCGACATTAAATCAATCGCATCTGCCAAAGTAGTACGACCGGTTAAATCAATACATCTTTTTTGCGTCAGCATTTGAATTGCTTGTGCGACCTCTTGATCTTTAGCTGCGCCAAAAATCCAGACCTGCCAACCACGTGCCAGATAATAACTGGCTAATTGGGCATAGTAACTCTCTGGCCAGCGTTTGGATGGCCCAAACTCCGCACCCGGGCATAATACTAAGAGAGGTGCTCCTAAGGTTAACCGATACCGCTGCAAAGCTCCCACCAAATTGTCTTTATTGGCAACCAGGCTCGGGCGAAATAACGGTTTTGGCAAATCCTCAGCAGCTCCATAGGCCAAGGCCATATAACGTTCTACCATTAAGGGGTAACGCGCTTTATCTAAAATGCGCATATTATTTATTAGGCCATAACGCCACTCTCCCCGCCAGCCAATCCGTTCAGGAATATTGGCCCAAAAGGGCACTAATGCGGATTTAAAAGAATTAGGTAAAACAAAGCATCTTTGGTATTGATTACTTGCTAATTTTTTACCTAACTGGTAGCGGGTTTTAAGACTCAACTCTTTATGCTTGAGCGGCATAACAATACTACTGCTCACTTCAGGCATGCGTTCTGTTAAAGGGCGACTCCATTCAGGCGCCAGTACATCAATGGATGTGTCAAAGCGCGCTTTAATGGCTTTAAATAGTGCTTGCGCCATGACCATATCACCGACCCAAGCGGGACCCACGACAAGTGTTCTATCTGACAATTTTGACCTCATGTTCTCACTAACGTAAACGTTGCACTACAATAAGGGCAGCTTGCCTGATTTTTTTCAATCGGCAAATACACCCTGGGGTGTGCATTCCATAAAACCATGTCTGGCATTGGACAGGATAATGGTAAGTCTTTTTCAGAGACTTCATAATGTCTTGCTGCACAGGCAGGGATCTCTACGGTCTTCATCTCCTTTACCCCTTTACTAATGTTAACCATTCAGGATGCGTCGACGCGCGTCCTAACACTTGATTGAAATAGAGCGTTTGGAATTTTTCGGTTATCGGGCCCCGGCCACCATTCCCAATGGATCTATCATCCACGGCATAAATTGGCGTAACTTCAGCTGCCGTCCCCGTAAAAAAGCATTCATCCGCGACGTACACTTCATCACGCGTAATGGAGCGCTCAATGATTTGCATCCCACATTCTTGCGCAAAAGTTAAAATGGTAGCGCGGGTAATTCCTTCTAAACAGGAAGTCAATTGCGGCGTATAAAGTACGCCATTACGCACTAAAAAGAAATTTTCACCACTGCCTTCTGCCACATAACCTTCCGGATCTAACAACAGCGCTTCATCACAGCCACTGCTGAGTGCTTCTTGCAAAGCAAGCATTGAATTAACATAATTACCGGTGGTCTTTGCTTTACACATCATGACGTTCACATGATGCCGTGTATAAGAAGAAGTGCGGACTTTAATGCCTTTGGTTAAACTCTCTTTCCCCAAATAAGCACCCCATTCCCATGCGGCAATCGCAATATGCGTCTTTAAGTTATCCGCCCGCAAGCCCATCCCTTCAGAACCATAAAAACAAATGGGGCGAATATACGCAGATTTTAAACCATTTCTGACTACTACTTCACGTTGTACTTGGTTTAACGTTTCTTTGTCATATGGCATGGGCATTTTTAAAATATGTGCAGAGCGGAAAAATCTATCGGTATGATCGTGCAAACGAAAAATAGCCGTGCCTTTTGCGGTTTCATAGGCACGCAAGCCTTCAAAAATCCCCATGCCATAATGCAAAGAATGTGTCAAAACATGGATATTAGCTTCTCGCCATGGGAGCCATTGTCCATCCAGCCAAATAGCCCCTTCTCGTTCCGCCATTGTCACAATGTTAATCTCCCTTCTTCACTTTTAACACAACCCCATCCACATTTATTACTTGCACTTTGCTACCGGCAGGCATATCTTTTCCTTCTACCCGCCAAACACTATCATCTACTTTCACTTTACCGCGGCCATCAATGATAGGCTCTTCTAAGGTAAAAACTCTGCCAATATATTGCTGTGCGCGTTGATTTAAATAAGGCTGATCTGAAGTACGCGCGTGCGTTTTTACGTATTTGCGCCAGGCAATAAGGCTGGTCATAATGCCAAGGCCAAAAATCAAAAACTGAAACTCCCAACTCAGGGGAATGATGAGCATAATAATACCCACCACCACTGCAGATAACCCGCACCAGACAAAGAAAAAATTGGCGCCCAAAACAACATCGAGAATGCCGAGGATAACCGCCAAACCAAACCAATGCCAAAAAACCAAATGACTAAATAAAGCTTGCATATTATTTTAATCCCTTTGCTATTTCCGCAATCCCAGCAATGGAACCAATAACGCTACCCGCTTCCAATGGCATGAGGATCACTTTTTGATTATCCGCACTAGCAATTTTCCCCAGTGCATCAATATACCGCTGCGCCACGAAATAATTAATGGCTTGCAAATTACCTTCTGCAATCGCTTGCGACACCACTTCAGTGGCTTTGGCTTCTGCTTGTGCCATACGTTCTCTCGCTTCTGCATCTCTGAAGGTAGATTCTTTGCGTCCTTCTGCATTCAAAACCACCGCTTGTTTATCGCCTTCGGCTTTTAAAATAGCTGCTGCGCGATGCCCTTCCGCTTCAAGAATATTAGCGCGTTTTTCTCTCTCGGCTTTCATTTGTGACGCCATGGCAGCCACTAAATCTTTTGGCGGCGTGATATCTTTGATTTCCACGCGCGTAACTTTAACCCCCCACGGCGTGGTCGCTTCGTCCACCACCGCTAACAATTTGGTATTAATATGATCGCGATTCGATAACGCTTCATCTAATACCATAGAGCCTAAAACGGTCCGAATATTGGTCATGGTAAGATTACGAATAGCGCGGTCCAACTCACTCACCTCATACGCTGCTTTGGCAGCATCCACCACTTGATGAAAGCAAATCCCATCTACTTTTACCATCGCATTATCGCGCGTAATAATTTCTTGTGAAGGGATATCAATCACCTGTTCCATCATATTTAATTTTGCGCCAATTTTATCTACAAAGGGCACAATCAGAGACAGGCCCGGGCGTAAAGTTTGCGTATAACGTCCAAAGCGTTCTACCGTCCATTCAAAACCTTGCGGCACTTGTTTGACACCCATGGAAATGACGGCAAGCGCCAAAACCACAATTAAAAATACAACTGTACCAAAGTCAATTGCCATGATTTTCTCCTTCCCGTTGGGGAATATTGCGACCATAAAATATTTCTAACATTTCGCGTTTGACTTGCGCTTTAATGCGTTTCACTTCCGAGTCAGAAAAATCATTCCTACCCATGCCAAAAAGATAATTATTCAAATCAAATTCTTTTAATAGCATTTTGGTATGAAAAATATTTTCCTGATAAACATTCACATCAATCATTTCATATGCATTGAGGGTATCTTTTGAAAAATAATTTTGAATGGAGTGAATACTATGATCAATAAAAAGTTTTACGCCTTTTTCATCGCGCGTAAAACCACGCACACGATAATCCACGGTAACAATATCTGAATCAAAACTATGAATGAGAAAATTGAGCGCTTTTAACGGTGAAATAACACCACAGGTAGATACATCAATATCCGCTCTAAAGGTACTAATGCCATTATCCGGGTGACTCTCCGGATAAGTATGCACCGTAATATGGCTTTTATTAAGATGCGCCACCACACTCTCAGGTAAAGGCCCGGGAGATTCTGTCTGCGCATCACGCGCTTTTTCAATCGGTTCTTCCGCTATCAACATGGTGACGCTGGCGCCTTGCGGGTCATAATCTTGATGCGCGATATTCAAAATGGAGGCATCGATAATTTGTGCAACCTCCGTTAAGATTTCAGTTAGTCTTCTTGCGCTGTAAACCCCATCAATGTATTGTATATACTCTTGCCGTTGTTCAGGAGTTTTAGCATAACAAATATCATAAATGTTAAAGCTGAGGTTCTTGGTAAGGTTATTAAATCCATGGAGCTTTAATTTTTTCATCGCACTCAAAATCTCAAAAAATGCTAATTGGAAATTATCCCAGCCCGCATTATACCCATATACAAGTTAACTGACGAGCAATAGTTCTAAAGTATTGTACTAATAATCTTCTCCAGGGCATAATAAGTTCAATTTTTCTAATAATTCAGGGGAGCGACTATGAAAATTCGCCAGAAATCTCTTTTACTTTTAGCACTGTTTGCAATTTCACCCATTGTTAGTCAGGCATCCGTCAACTTCCAAAAACCCAATCCGCCCATAGCGTATGACAGTGCCATCATGACCTCTTTTGCAAAAGCAATTGAGCGTGCGGCTCCTGCCGTGGTAAGCATTCATTGCACCAAAGAAGCCCCTAAAGATCTCAATCCATTATTACGAGATCCCGCTTTCCGCCATTTTTTTGGCGATCTGCGCAATCAGCAAATGCCACCAGAAATGCAAAATGGGGTAGGTTCTGGGGTTATTGTCACCAAAGATGGTTACATTTTAACCAATAACCATGTTATCTATGAAGCCAATGAGATTACCGTAAAATTATCAGATGGCCGTTCTTCTAAAGTTAAAATCATTGGCACTGATCCTGAAACAGATTTGGCGATATTAAAAATTGATTTACCCAATTTGCCGGTAATAGCTATGGGAAATTCCGATACTCTGCAAGTAGGGGATGTAGTTTTAGCCATTGGCAACCCCTTTGGCGTTGGCCAATCCGTAACTCAAGGGATTATTAGCGGTACCCACCGTAATGACTTAGGCATTAATACTTTTGAAAATTTCATTCAAACCGATGCGGCGATTAATCCTGGTAATTCCGGTGGTGCCTTAATTGACGTGCATGGTAACTTAATTGCCATTAATAATGCCATTTATACCCGCACGGGTGGTTACCAAGGGATTGGTTTTGCTATTCCTATCGTGCTTGCCAAAGATATCATGAATCAATTAATTAATGATGGCCATGTCGTGCGCGGTTGGTTGGGAGTCACCGTCCATAAGCTTAATGACGAAACCCGCAAATCCTTGAATTATCCTAAAGGCGAAGGTGCGGTCATTGCAGGGGTGATCCGTGGAGGCCCGGCATTTAATGCAGGCTTAAGACCCGGGGATATCGTCATTAGTGTCAATAACAAAGAAACAGACGATGCAGCTGCCGTATTAAGTATCATATCTAAACTAAAACCGAATGCGGCTTACCCCATCGCTGTGGTACGCAATGGGGAAATTTTAGATTTCCGTGTAGCGGTTGGCACTCGTCCAGAACAGAAAAAACCCACTCTCGCTAATCAGCCTTAATATTAGCCCGCGCTATTTCTTTTTCTAGGCGGGCCATTTTCTTGATAGTCTAAGGCTACTGTAAGCATTTGTTCCTTTTGATAACCAGATAACCTGTGCCAATTTTCAACTATGGACCGGTCACCTACACTCGCAGAATAATCAATAACCTCTTCAGGAATGCGTGTTTGAAGGGCGCCCGGTCTTTTCTTCCTCTTGAGTAGTAATAATGGTTGAGGTTGTACCAATTGAGCCTGCATGAGGCGGTTTTGTTCTGCTATTCGCGCTTTTTCTATTTCACCCTGATAATTACTCACCACACTATCAAAAGTTTGCGAATTAAAAATTATTGAATTTCCCTGCATTTTGATGACAATATGATCGATGGGTCCATCTGGCTGTATTACCACATTGGCTTGTCGCAAAGCCGTCTCTAAAGCAGTTTTTTGCAGGGGATCTAGATTTATCAATGAAATCCACATCTTTTGTTCTCCCACTTCACTAGGTTCGACAACACAGTTTATTCCGCTCAAAATACTGGTTAGCTTTTGCTTGATAATGGGTTGAACCTGCATGAGATCTTCGTGATCCATACGATTAATCATATTATCTATCACTCTTTTCCCATAGATTTTATTTAATGCTGCGCGATCACGAGGGAAAGGGAAACTAAGGTTTTGTACGCATTGACCGCGCGGATCGATTATCCAAATATCACCTGTAGTTAAATCACGATAGACAGCCCAAGCATGTGCGCCAGGGCTTGTATCATTGTCCAATAGTAAATCTGATCGATACCGCCTTACGGTTCCTTCAGGGAGGATTTGCTTGTGCACCAGATTTGCAATGATACTTGCCGCAATCATGCCCTTCTGACGACATACCAATAATCTTTTAGCAATGAGTTCATCATATTGTATGCAACAAATATTTTTAATCCCTGCGTTTGGATCTAATTTATTTAATTCAGCGGCTAAGGCCGCATCTAATCCTGCTTCAATTACATCTCTATCCATGCCATCTGGTATAGTAAGCTTATCCGTTAAGGTGCAGACCTCGTTGAGTACTTCTTTATCCAGTTTTGGAAAGCCACCACATTCCTGCTGTCGCTTTTGATAAAGTGCCGCATGAAATCTCACCACTTCATCGGTTAATCTCGTTATTATTTCTGATTGTGAATTGAAAAATTCGCAACAAGAATTGATATCGACCCAGTGCGTATTTGCATGACTGACGAAATCAATATTTAGGGCTACTGGTATCCACGTCGCGCCTGCATATTCATTATCTTCAAAATACTTTAGTACTGTTTTCTGTATTTCATCTGGAAGAAAGTAGGCCGGTTGTAGATGATTTACTCGTACAAAATGTCCACAATGTTTTTCAGTTCTGACCAATGCAAGATTAGGACCCTGTGCTGTCATGGTTAACTCCCAACATCTAATTTTACTAACTAAACAAATATGAGATTCTATAACAATGGCTTATGTATTGACAGATATTTCCAAAATTATCTTGAAAAAATCAGATAAACGGGATGGATAATAGATCGTGTATATCTGCATATTTTTTTACTAGACGTTTCTTTTTGTGGGTAAAAAAATATTTATCCATAATTTTAATTGCGGATTTATTTATTTCATTGAAATAGACAGCACAATTTGATATAAGTTATTATCTTAGATATTATTTTGTAGGTTACATAACATGGGTTCAGCGTCAACGCCGCTAGAGCAGTATACTATAATAAATGATGAGTTAGATAGTTGCCAAAAAATAATTCAAAGCTATATTTTTCAGCTCGCAACCGGCGATCAGTTCAAATATTGGGAAGATATTATTAAGAAAGTACTTCCTGATGCATTAACGCATGAAAAAGAGCGCTGTGAATTACTTTTTGTTCCCTCTGATTTGCATCCGTTTGTCACTACAACAGATGATGCCAAATGCCAAACCTATATGGTTATCTTAAAATTCTTAGCGGGCAAAGAATTCCCTGAAAAAACCACTGCTAAACCCATCAAAGTTGCCCTTAGAGAGTTAAGTAAAAGCTTGCAGTGCCCTGGCCAACTGATGCCAGGCATGCATAAAAAAGATAATATTGTTATTAATGGCTATGACGTAACCGCGCTCATTATCGAGCTTAATCGCATCTATTTGCTGCGATATTTAATCCAATCCTATGCACTCGTTGCTGATTATCAACCAGAAGTTCTAGAAATATTTTCTCCCCAATGGTTAGAAACGCAAGCCAATAAAACTATAAAGGTTTGTGACAATCTGCAAAACCATGTTAAAATTCAGGAAATTAATTTCAACAAAAAATTTCAGGCAGAAAATATTGGCATTGCCATTGCTAATGCCGTCTGGACAGTAGACTCCGTCCCTGTATCCAAGATATCCGTTCAACCTTTCCAACACTCCACTAGTCTCAAAAAATTCTGGCATAACCATCAAATGACCGCTTGGAGCAAACGTTTTGCAATTGGCTCTATCTTTAAACCTGCAGACAGAGTGGTGGTAACTGATCCCGCCCCGGGCAGCCCGTGGCTGATTAATCAACTCTTAAAAATCATCTTTTGGTTACATATCCCCATGATATTCAGCATATTGAAAAATATGGTTTTCCTTTCATTTATCAAAACACTGAATGAGTGTTGGGATTTTGTCACCAGCAAAAAACCTTATGAAACTTATAATACTGCTTATCATCCCGCAATAAGTTTGTGGGTTCAGTGCATAAAAATACTCTGCTTACCATTTTTAATGCTAGGACCGCTTGCCTTAGGCCTCACCTCAATCCCACTTTTACAATTAAGAGAATGGTGGCTAGATTTATTTGGTCAATATGAAACTGCAAAGTCTATGCTATACGTGCTAGATTTTATAGAACTCGTAAAAGATTGTATCGTTATGATGTTTGGCGTGGGTCTGCTGGTAAACTATTTCTCTTCCTTTATTACCGTGCCGGCAATACTCCTTAGTGTCGGGACCCCTATGGCTGCACTTATTACTATCGCAGCCGCTACCTTGCTGATTGTGTTAAAGTTTGTAGACGCGGAAAAATATTTTGAATTTCTATTTGGTTTTCAATTCCAGATCCCAAATTTACCAACCTTAATTCAATATACAATGGTCTCTCCTTTTATCCAAACCCTTGGTATCGCCATTAGCTTGGGGCTACCACTTTCATTGACATTATTAAGCACTGCACGCGTGGCGATAAATATTTTAGGTGCAATAAAAGATGTTGCATTATGGATATTGGGTTATCAATCTGCGGTTGAACCACAGCCGGTACCAGCGCCTGCTTCAGCGCCAGTTCCAACACCAGCACCAGTTCCAGCGCCACACCCAGCACTAGAAAAAACTGTACCAGAAGTATTACCATTATTCGATGCAAAAGCGAAAAATGATGCAGTGACGGCTGATGCAGTGCCAGCGGCAGCATCTGTGCCAGAGGCAGTACCAGTACCCAAGATCAGTTAGAGCTTATTGTTTATACTTTCAACAATTCTCTGGTTTTCTTCAATGCTATGTTTCATTCCTGCAAAGAAAGCGACATCAAAATAATATAAGTGCTAACATCCCCCCGCTCGCTATAGGGTGCAACTGGATCATAGTTTACACTTTAGACCGGGATCATGGATTACCTAAGATCCTGGTTTGTACCCTTCTGGCTCCTTCTCCCCTGAAATGAATTTCCCGAAGTATGATTAAGGTTATTTGGGAGAAGGTTGGGATGAGGGTAATGATCACCGTTCAAGCCTATAATCAAAACTAAGAGGCATTTGGTCCTTTGTCTTTAGTTAATCCAATAGATAGTCCATAGTTATGAGTTTCCCTCATCCCAACCTTCTCCCAAATAACCTTAATCATACTTCGGGAAATTCATTTCAGGGGAGAAGGAGCCAGAAGGGTACAAACCAGGATCTTAGGTAATCCATGATCCCGGTCTAAAGTGTAAACTATGATCCAGTTGCACCCTATAGCGAGCGGGGGGATGTTAGCACTTATATTATTTTGATGTCGCTTTTTTTACAATATAATTATGAGAATTAGCTGTTTCAGTATCAGAAGGGTAAAAATACTCTGGATACTGATTAACAACCTTCCTTACGTAATAAGGTGTAAATAACTTAACGTTTTGGCTGACAGCTGTCGGTGACAGTAATTTCTCTTTAATTTTTTCTTCTAATGTAGCCACATCAGGATAATGGTGATGGAAAGGTTTTGAAAGCCCTAGTTTATCAACGAGTTTATCATTAATATTAGCATGATTGAAAATTTCATCAGCATAAAATTTTGCAATTTCATGGATACTTTCAAGATTAACTATTTTCTTTTTGTTGACTAATAGCTCGGAAATAATATTTTCAAGTTTATCAATTGTTGGTCTGTAAGGAAAATAAATACCATATTGAAATGAAATTGAATCCGGCATGATGAGTATATGTTTATCATCGATTATTGAGTACCCGAGCACGGCTGTTCCCCAAAACCAATTTTGCAGAACATAATGGTTTAGAAGACTTATACCAATCCATGCAAGCCAGGCACCTGGACCGAAAGCAAATCCCATGAACGCAGCAAGATGAAATGTCGCGTAACCCGCAATAGCGCCCATCCAAATACTCACCATTCTTGAAAAATTAGGATGTTGCGCATTAAGGATTTTTTTAGCGATAAACCTTTCGTTTTGCCCTTTAATAAAGGCACTTTGATAGACAATGGGCAAATCTTTGAACTTAGTTTTTTTGTTAATGAATGCTTCTAAAAGAAGATAATCATGATTCATTTTCATTTTGACTCTTGATGAAAAATCACCATGCCAACAAATCGGCATATCATTTTGATAAGGGACAACAACTTCTGAAAGTTTTTTACTTCCTAAAAGAGTATAAATATTGATAAATGCAGCTTCAATATGCTTAATTTGCACCGGCTCATCGTTTGTTAGCAAAACACTCGGATTAATCGCAATTGTTAGACCGTAATCGTGGTTTTGGTTAGTAATGACTAGCTTGGTATATTTCATAAAGCTCACTTACTTTTCAGTGGATCAGCTTGAGTACTATACCAACCAGAAATACATTTAGCAAGCTCACAAGTTATTATTACTCTGATTATATGGTTATCCCGCAATATCGCGCCCTATCACGAGCTAGCCAAACGCATCAAACCCCGTAATATGGCGCCCTATCATCAGATGGTGGACATTATCCGTGCCCTCATAGGTAAACACAGACTCTAAATTATTCATATGCCGAATCACATGATAATCCAGACTAATGCCATTGGCACCAAGGATATTACGCGCATTACGTGCTATTTTAAGCGCCTCACGGCAGGCATTCATTTTAGCCAGAGAAATCATAATATGGTTGGCATTATCGGCATCTAGCAGGCGTCCTAATTGTAAATTCAAGCATTGCGCTTTTACCATTTCCGTAAACATATCTACTAAAACCGCCTGCACAAGTTGAAAACTGGCGATAGGTTTACCAAATTGTATGCGTTCTTTGGCATATTGTAATGCGGTATCATAACACGCCATGGCAGCACCCATGGCGCCCCAGGCAATACCGTAACGCGCTTTTGACAAACAGCTTAATGCCGTGACTAAGCCTTTTTCTGTGCCAGGTAAAAGTTTTTCCTCTGGCACAAAACAATCTTCTAAAACAATTTCTCCGGTGATGGAGGCACGTAACGAGAGTTTATGTTTAATTTCTAGCGTTTTAAAGCCTTTACTTTCCCGCTCCACGATAAAACCACGCACTGATTCAGTTTCATCTTTGGCCCAAATAATCGCAATATCTGCGATGGTGGCATTGGTTATCCACATTTTACTCCCTTGTAAATGCCAACCGCCTTTTACTTTGATCGCTTTGGTTTGCATACTGTTCGGATCAGAGCCACTATCCGGCTCGGTAAGCCCAAAACAACCCAGTATTTTTCCTTGCGCCATTAACGGCAGATAATGCTTTTTTTGTGCTTCAGAGCCATACGCAAAAATAGGATACATACATAAAGAACTTTGCACAGAGACAAAACTGCGCAAACCACTATCTCCACGCTCTAATTCTTGACAAACCAGTCCATAAGCCACATTGCTGGCCCCTTGTCCACCATAATTTTCTGGCAAAGTCATCCCTAATAAACCCAAATCTGCCACTTTTTTAATGAGCCCACGGGGGAATTCCGCTTTTTCATACGCCGTTTCAATGATGGGCAAAACGTCTTCTTTGACAAAGCGTTGTACGCTATCACGGGTGAGCTTTTCTTCATTACTTAACTGTTCATCCAGGCAAAATAGATCTTCCATGTTTTTCTCGCATTGTTTGAATTTTAGTAATAATATCCTCAACACTGGGTAATACGTATTGTGCTGCATCTCCCAGCGGTATAAAACAATCTTGTGCTGTTATCCGCGCCACCATCGGCAGGGGATCAAGATTTTCAACTAATAAGCTAATTAGTTCTTCACTGAGGGAGCCCGTTTTACGACATTCATCCACTATTAACACCATAGGTTTACCGGCAATTTCTTGCAAAATGGTTTCTAAGGGTAACGGTTTTAACCAGCGCAAATCCACTAGTTTTACTGAAATTTTTTGCGCCACTTGCCGCGACAAATGCATGCCATTACCGTAACTGAGTATTACGACATCAGACTTTTCATCACTGCGGGATTCAAATATTTTCTCTGTATATAAAGCTATAGGCTCTAAAAAAATAACCACCCGTTGATCCACCTGTGCCAATCGGACGCTTTCTTGTAATAGTTGATAAGCATCCATGGGAGTTGAAGGGCAAGCAATCATTATCCCTGGAATTTCCCGTAAAAAGGCAATCGCATTATCATTATGAAAATGGCCCCCAAACCCTTTTTGATAGGCCAAGCCCGGGATGCGCACCACCATGGGATTCGTGTACTGCCCGTTAGAAAAAAATGACAACGTTGCTGCCTCTCCGCGAATTTGATCGGCCGCATTATGCACATAAGCCAAAAACTGAATTTCCGGTATGGGTAAAAAGCCATTATGCGCCAAGCCAATTACCGTGCCTAAAATAGTTTGTTCATCCAAAATGGTATCAAACACACGCGCCGGGCCAAAGCGGGTTTGTAATTCTGCCGTAACATGATAAACGCCACCCTTTTTAGCCACATCTTCCCCAAAAATGCACGCATTGGGATAATGAGATAAAATATCACTTAATGCCGTATTGATGGCATGTGCCATATTTTTAAATGTCTGCCCCGCTTTAGCGGTTGCCATACTTAACTTGCGCTTTGGTGGAATAATCGCTGCCATGATGGCTTTGGCACTGTTGAGTTTGGGTGCTTGCGTGGCACGTTTTGCGCGTTCTTGAATTTTCGTGCGAAACTTTTCATAAAGATTGACAATTTCATTGGGCGTTAACCACTGGTTTTGCACAATGGTGCGTGCAGAATGTAACAGCGGATCATCCGATTCATCTGCCTCAATTTGTGCTTGCGTATGATACTGCGATTCAATATCAGCGCCGGCATGACCCAGCAAACGCACCGTTTTCATATGTAAAAATACGCATTGTCCTTTGCGCGCCAAGTGTTCTGCTTGTACGCCTTTGGCATACACATCTGCTAAATTTCTACCATCACACGCAATATACTGTAACCCTGGGCGGTTTTTGATGGTTTTTTCAATCCAGTTTTCTGGCGTGGGCTGGGAGATCCCAATGCCATTGTCTTCACACAGCCACACTAAAGGCAGTGGTAAATGGGTATCTATAATCCATTGTGCGGCATTAAATGCGCCTTGTGCGGTGGAATGATTGACTGATGCATCTCCAAAACTACACAGTACAATGCTGTCTTTGGGCAATGGTGTTACACTTTTTAGTGTTTTTGCCATAGATATGGATAAAGCCGCACCGATGGCTTTGGGTAAATGAGACGCAATGGTACTGGTTTGTGGCACCACCCATAATGGCACACTGCCAAATACTTTATGGCGCCCCCCACTGATAGGATCATCACTGGAGGCAACCAAAGATAAAAGTTCATCATAAATAATATCAATCTCAGGGCAAAATCTGGCACGCTCTGCCATAAATGCCCCGCTGCGGTAATGCAAAAATGCAATATCGTCTTTTCTAAAGACACGGCCCAGGGCCGCATTGCCTTCGTGACCGCTGCTGGCAATAGTATAAAACCCTTGTTGTTGCTCGCGTAGTTGACGCGCCATGAGATCTACATGACGGCTGATTAATTGTGATTCAAATAAAGAAAGAAAAAACGCTTTATCTAGTCCTTGGGTATCACTTTTCGCTAAGGGAAAATCTTGCGCTAACACGCGCCTGGTAAAATTCTCATCGACAATTTTGGCGCGGTTTAACTCCATTATGGGGCTATGGCCTTGCGCATCGCTTGAATGGTTTGACGATAATCTGAGCTATGAAAAATAGCCGAGCCGGCCACAAAGGTATCTGCGCCTGCTTTGGCCACATCGCCAATATTTTGAATATTAATTCCTCCATCCACTTCTAAGCGAATGTTCCGGCCGCTCGCATCAATAATTTGGCGCACTTGTTGAATTTTATCTAACGTTGCCGGAATAAACTTTTGTCCGCCAAAGCCTGGGTTTACGGACATTAATAGCACCATATCGAGTTTCTCTAATACATGCGGCAATAGGGTTAAGGGAGTCGCGGGGTTAAAAGCCAGTGCAGCTTTGCAGCCTGCTTCTTGAATTAATTGCAAGGTTCTATCTACATGTAAGCTTGCTTCCGGGTGGAAGGTGATATTGGTTGCACCGGCTTTGGCAAACATGGGAATAAGCGCATCTACGGGTTGGACCATTAAATGCACATCAATCGGCGCTTTGATACCATAATTGCGCAAGGCTTCACATACCAAAGGGCCGATGGTTAAATTGGGTACATAGTGATTATCCATTACATCAAAATGAATGAGATCTGCTCCCGCCGCTAAAACGGCAGTCACTTGTTCACCTAATCGTGCAAAATCAGCAGACAGGATGGAAGGTGCAATTGCATATTTTTGATGTATCATTTTTTTAAGCCATTATTTAGGGAACCAATAACCAAAGCTTACCATTGCTAGGTTGACACCGCTATTGGGACGTTTAATCGAGGCATTAGAGTAATGGTACACACGCATCGCTAAGTCATATTGTTGTTTTTGGCCAAAGCGCATACCCATGCCAAATTTGTCTTCAAATTGAAAGTGTAAGGAAAGGATACGGCCTTCGATTTCTGTTTCTGACAACCATGAAAGTCCAACTCCTAACTCACAATAAGGCGCAATGTGACTGTCACCATAAGGCGTTTGTCTTTGCCAACGCAA
>Ga0207075_1038_pt2 | contig 29202 bp, 33 predicted proteins | sample Alteio_BWMinHeat_64_FD_153587 | JGI IMG/M metagenome (GOLD analysis project Ga0207075, IMG submission 153587) | Enriched cells from forest soil in Barre Woods Harvard Forest LTER site, Petersham, Massachusetts, United States -... | ecosystem: Environmental > Terrestrial > Soil > Temperate forest >... | reverse complement strand
AAAATTGTAGACGTGCTAAAATGGTTGCGTTATCTGGTGCCTGGTGTTACCGTGCATTATGAAAAGTTTGATATGCAATCGCCGGTTATGCAGTTTGTGTATTCGCAATTGCAGAGTAAACATTTTAAGTTTAATAGCACAAACATTACAGGGCTATTAATATTGCCAGAAATTGTTAAAAGTTGTGAAATTTCTAAAGATTACAGCCAATCTAGAATAGATACTTTGATTGATGCCTTTGCAAATTCTTTTAAAGATGCTGGCACTCCAGATGCTACTGCCATTAAATGTCAACTTAAAACGGTGGTTCCGCATTATTTTAAAATGGCTATTATTTCACATTTGACAAAACGGCTACCATTGCATGAACGTGAAGGTTGCAAACAGGATTTTATCCGCGGCTATGATGCTATTGCGCTGGATTCGCCTGAGCTGAAGAATATGCTATATCAATTTACGTTGTTGAGTTGTCATCGTATTAAATATAATCGTTCTAATATTTTGAGATGTCTGCAATCTCCGTTGAAGACCTATACGCCAGGATATCAAAAAAGCTGGGAACAACCCTCTGTGGATTCCCTTTCAGAAAATTTAGGGCGTATGTCACTAAAAGTGAATATATAACCCGATCGGGTGCTAAAACTACACTTATCTAGTTTTAGTACCCGTTTGGGTGTTATAATTGAGTTTTCCCTTGATTAGTACCTGAATGGGTACTATATTACCATTATGAACCGACGCAATCTTCAGCAGCTCACCCATGATATTGGTCAAATAGCTAACTTTGTCCGCCAGAGGCGAAAAATGCTTAAGCTTACGCAAGCGCAGTTAGCATTACGCACAGGGGTGGGTTTGCGTTTTTTAAGAGAATTGGAGTTGGGTAAGAAAAGCTTAAAAATGGATAAAGTTAATCAAGTACTAAGTTTTTTTGGTTTTAGCTTAGGTCCTATTCCAATAGAAAGAATATCGCCTTTTAAACGGGATGAAGGTTATGAATAGAAAGGCAAAAATATACGTTTCTGAAATGCTTGCGGGTACGTTGGTTGAAACGATTGAAGGTGAATATATCTTTCAATATAACGAAGAATATTGTGGTAGCCCTATTAATTTGGACATAAGCCTTACATTGCCTAAAAGAAGCACGCCTTATCATTCAAAACAACTTTTTCCATTTTTTGATGGTTTAATTCCCGAAGGATGGCTATTAGAGATTGGCGCTAAAAATTGGAAAATTGATCTCAGTGATAGAATGGGACTTTTATTGGTTTTATGTGAAGATTGTATTGGCAATGTTAGTGTTGTGGCGGAGTAGCCTGTGAAGCATCATCGTTGCTATATTTGTTACGAAATAACCGATAGCGGAGAAGACTATCATAAACCTTGCTTATTTGGACTATTTCATATTCAGCAAGTGCCAATTATTACTTTTAATGAAAAAGAAATTGATATGCTTGCTTTGGAGTATGTTAACCATAAAATGGGTATTCCTGGTGTCCAGAAAAAATTATCGTTATCCCTTCAAAAGCCGCCTAAAAATTCTCATCTCCCAAGTAGATTAACATTAGTTGGTTCGTTGGGAGGGGAATATATTTTAAAGCCTCCTTCAACTGATTACCCACATATGCCAGAAATTGAAGATTTGACGATGCATTTAGCCAGCATTGCGAATATAGAAGTGGCACAACATGGGTTGATTGTAATACCAAATAATAAATTGGCTTATGTTACGAAACGGTTTGATCGAAAAGGAAAGGAGAAAATTGCCGTCGAAGATCTTTGTCAGCTTTCGTTAAAATTGACAAAGGATAAATATAAAAGCTCCACTGAAAAAGTTGGCGAAGTAATTCGATACTATTGCTCAAATCCTGGCAGCGATATGCTTAAATATTTTGAATTAATTATTTTTTGTTTTCTAACCGGTAATGCAGATATGCATTTAAAAAACTTTATGTTAATAACGCAAAATCCCAAGAACATTAGATTGTCGCCTTGCTATGATTTATTAGCCACAAGATTATTAATTCCTAAACATGTTGACCCAGAAGAGCTAGCATTACCGGTGAATGGAAAAAAATCGAATTTGCGTAAAAAGGATTTTATTGCTTTGGGAAAAAATCTTAATATTCCAGAAAAAACTATACAAAAATCGTTATCTTCCTTAATAGACAATATGCCGATATGGTTTAGTAAAATTAATCAAAGCTTTCTTCCTGAAGCACTAAAAGAAAAATTTCAATTATTAATTGAAGCGCGAGCGCAACAAATAGCCTAAAAAATTAAAATACACGCTGCCACATTGCGGTTTTCCGCTGCTAATGCGGTAAACGTAAAGCAGGCGGCTTTACTATCCATAAATTCAACCCCAATACCCTTTTTGAATAAGGGCAAAAGCAAAGCTTCTGGGGGAATAATTAATTTCTCCCCCGTACCCAGGAGTAATATTTGCGGCATATCGTCTTCAAGTGATTTAAAATCTGCAAACGTTACCTCCTGCAAGCAGGAAGGTGCCCAGGGTGCAAGTAAATGATGTGGTCGTATAATCACGCTGCTTTCATAGCATTGCTGATTTATCCAGATTTTACCGGGCGCATAACGTTGGATTATATAAGTTGCAGAACTTTCATCTTGTTGTATTATCACCGCTTTTTTTATCCATTCGCTTTTAGTCAACACTGCGCTTATCATAGCGCGAGGCAGCGCAGATATACATAAGTTATTAGTCTAATCTATGAAAAACACGGTCCACTTACATATTCCAGCATTATTTTCTGTTGCGGAACACAATACTAAGTTGGATGCCATAAATATATTGCTATCACGGGCAACTGTAATGGGGCGTGTGCCCAGTTTTTTTTCAGGCCTTACAGAACCCGTACCTGCGGGTGCATTGGGAGCTTTGGCCTATGGGTTAAATCCTGGAGATGCCCTTTGGTGTAGGGCTGATCCTATTGAATGTAGGGTTGATCACCAAAGGGCGCATATGCTGGGTAATGCCCATTTTGAGATATCCCCGCGTGAACAAGCCCAAATCATGCGTGCATTAAATGATCTATTAATACCAGATCAGCATTTATTAGTTCCCGGGAATTCTCATGAATGGTTTTGTAAATTGGGACAAAAAACGAATATTACTTTTCCAGGTTTGCATGAGTCATTTTTTCCAACGGGTCCAGATCAAAACTATTGGAAACGATTAATCACAGAATGCCAAATGGTATTGCAGCAACAAGCCCATGCGCATATTTCAAGCCTGTGGTTTTGGGGAATAGGCAAGTTGCCACAAAATATAAGAACCGCATTTACACATATTTACAGTGATGACAGTGTCACACGTGGCTTAGGAATGTGTGCCAACGTTCCCACTGCAAGGTTACCTGCAATTTTTATACCAGAAAACGGTCATACCCTTGTTTCTGTCCATCAATATAAACCGGATTATTATGAACAACATTGGTTTAAGCCTTTATTGCAAGCGCTAAAGCAAGGCAGACTAGATGCACTAACGATTAGTACGGATAATCGTGAGTATTTTATCACAAAAAAGCATTTGTATTATTTTTGGCGAAGAATAAGAAATCATTATGTTAACCGCACCCCATCCGAAAATTAAACGCCGCCTGGTGAATGCAGAGCGTGAGCAAGCCGCTTTGAATGCCGGACTTGATCCTTTATTAGCCCGCATCATTGCTGGCCGCCCAGAAGCGCTCTTAACGCCCAAATTGAATGTGTTGGATAATCCCAGTAGTTTGGCGGATGTAGATAAGGCTGTGACGCGTTTAGTACAAGCGATTGTGAATCAAGAAATTATTGGGATTGAAACAGATCATGATTGTGATGGCCAAACCAGTCATGCGGTGATTTATACGGCGTTAACAGAATTCTTTAATCATCCTTTTGCAAAAACACGTTCTTATATAGGCCATCGCTTAAAAGAAGGTTATGGGCTGTCTGATGCGGTGGTAACCCGGATTTTGGCGGATACACCGCGTCCTACCTTAATCATTACGGCCGATAATGGCTCTGCAGATGAGGCGCGCATTGCGCGTTTAAAAGCAGCCGGGATTGATGTGATTGTGACGGATCATCATGAGATCCCTAAGGAAGGCATTCCACGTTCAGCCATTGCGGTGATTAACCCCACCCGTGAAGATTGCCAGTACCCGGATAGATATATTGCCGGCTGTATGGTGGCCTGGTTATTAATGGCGGCCACCCGCCAAAAATTAATGACAGATTATCAAATGGTTATTCCCAGCCTTGCCAGTTGTTTAGATTTTGTGGCGGTGGGAACCATTGCAGATTGTGTGAGCATTGCGCGCAGTGGCAATAATCGTGCGGTGGTGACGTATGGCTTAAAACTGATTGAGCAAGGGACGCGGCCTTGTTGGCAAGCGCTATTACCGCATTTATCCACGCCCGTATCTTCTGAGGATTTAGGGTTTAAAATTGGCCCTTTGCTCAATAGTGATGGCAGATTAGCCTGTGCTTTTGGCTCAGTCAGTTTCTTATTGGCGCAAAATGAAATTGAAGCCGCGCATTGGATTGAACATTTACAAGAGCAAAATACGTTACGCAAGAAAATTCAAGAAAAAGTGACGGCACTGGCCCTAGAACAAGCCTTAACGCAATATGCGCAAAAAAAGATGAGTTTATGTATTTTTCTGGAAGAGGGGCATGCAGGGGTGCATGGGATCTGTGCCAGTCGCATTAAAGATATGTTTGGCCGTCCGGTAATTATTTTTTGTCCCAAGCAAGATGATCCCCATTTGCTTACCGGCTCTGCGCGTTCTATAGAAGGCGTACATTTACGCGAAGTTCTACAAGCAGTGCATGATTTTTCCCCGGATTTGATGGTGCGATTTGGCGGACATCAAGGGGCTGCAGGTTTAACCCTCATGCGAGATAAATTCGAAGCGTTTGCCGCGCTTTTTGAACAGCGGGTGCAAGCCGTCATTGACATGGAGTGTGTGGGACCGGTGATTTGGACCGATGGCGAATTTCCAGTAGCGCTGGCCAAGGTATCTTTTATAGAGAAGATAGTTTCCCAACTTGAGCCATTTGGCCGTGAATTTGAACCGCCCTTATTTGAGATAGAAGGGAAGTTGCTGTCTTTTACCTTGATGGGTAAAACTCAAACCCACGCCAGGCTGGGGATTGTTGTGGATGAGGTGTGGTTTGAAGTGGTTTGGTTCCAATGCCGCAAAACAGCAGATGACCCATTACCGGTGGCGATTGGGGATGAAGTGAAAGTGGTATTTTCGCCGCGTTTGCAGACCTATCGTAATCAAAGGCAACTGAGTTGTCAGTTAGTCCATCTTGAGGTTAAAATGGCTTGATATGGAAACAGCACCTTTACAGTTCAAATTGAAAGATCTCGCGCATCGTTTACACGAGCTTCGGGGGTATCTTTGACATTGATACACAGGCAGAGCGTTTAGAAGAGGTCAGCCGGATGTTGGAAGATCCCAATGTCTGGAAAGTGCCTGATCAGGCAAAAACCTTGGGAAAAGAAGGGGTTCAGTTGGAAAAAACGGTTAAAACCTTTTTGAAAGCAGAACAAGACATTGAAGAAGCGCAAACTTTACTCCAAATAGCTAAAGAAGAAGAAGATAGCCAAACCTTTCATGAGCTTGAAAGAGAAGGTGAGCGTCTGAGTGCTATCATTGAGACCCTGGAATTCAGACGGATGTTTTCCGGAGAGTTAGATCCCAATAATGCATATCTTGAAATTCAGTCAGGCTCTGGTGGCACGGAAGCGCAAGATTGGGCTGAAATGCTTTTACGGATGTATTTACGCTGGGGAGAGCGTAAAGGGTTTCATTTGACACTTTTAGAAGTTTCCCCCGGAGAAGTTGCGGGCATTAAAGGGGCAACGGTAAAGGTGGAAGGTGAATATGCTTATGGCTGGTTACGCACAGAAACCGGCGTTCACCGTTTAGTCCGTAAGTCTCCCTTTGACTCTGGTAACCGTCGTCATACCTCTTTTGCGGCAGTTTTTGTTTCACCTGAAATTGATGAAAGCGTGGATATTGTGATTAATCCGGCAGATTTGCGTATTGATACATATCGTGCCAGTGGTGCTGGTGGTCAGCATGTCAATCGTACGGATTCTGCGGTGCGGATTACGCATGTGCCCACCAATATTGTGGTGCAATGCCAAAGTGATAGATCACAACATCGCAATAAAGCGCAAGCACTGGATCAATTGCGCGCCAAGTTATATGAACTCGAAATGCGCAAGCGCCAAGCGCAACAACTTGTTTTAGAAGAAGGGAAATCTGACATTGGTTGGGGCAGCCAAATCCGCTCTTATGTGTTAGATGATTCACGGGTAAAAGATTTAAGAACCGGCGTAGAAACTTCAAATACGCAGGGGATGCTTGATGGCAATTTACTTGAACTATTTTTAACAGCCAGTTTAAAAAGTGGGTTATAATTATGTCCGATGAAACTATCAAAACAGACGATCTCAACGAACAATTAGTGCAGCGTAGAGAAAAATTACAAGCGTTACATAAACAAGGAAATGCCTTTCCGAATGATTTTAAACGTGATCATTTCGCTGCCAATATACATGCTGCTTATGATAGGTTGGAAAATGAGGTTTTAGAAGCCAAGCCCATCCCCGTTAAAATGGCGGGTAGAATTATGACGCGACGTTTAATGGGCAAAGCGAGTTTTATCAATGTGCAAGATATGTCAGGGCAAATGCAGGTTTATCTGCGTGAGAATGATCTGCCAGCTGGCGTATATGAAAATTTTAAGCATTGGGATCTGGGAGATATTGTCGGATTTACGGGTGATTTATTTAAAACCAAAACCGGTGAGCTCTCTGTACGAGCGCATACGGTGGTATTATTGACTAAAGCGCTCAGGCCCTTACCTGAAAAATATCATGGTTTAACGGATTTAGAGACGCGTTATCGTCAACGGTATTTAGATTTAATTGCCAATGAAAAATCACGACAGACTTTTAAAATTCGGACCAAACTCACGCAAGCGATACGCGATTACATGGTTGAACATCTGTTCATGGAAGTTGAAACGCCCATGATGCAACCTATACCAGGAGGGGCAACCGCTAGGCCTTTTGTTACCCATCATAACACGCTGGATATGAAGATGTATTTACGCATTGCCCCAGAGTTGTATTTAAAGCGTTTGGTGGTCGGTGGCATTGAGCGCGTTTTTGAAATAAATCGAAATTTTCGTAATGAAGGCTTGTCAACCCGGCATAACCCAGAATTTACCATGTTAGAATTTTATCAAGCTTATGCAGATTATCAGGATTTGATGGATTTAACAGAAGATATGATGCGCGTGCTGTCGCAAAAAGTGCTTGGTGCTACCCTATTGCACTATCAAGGGCAAGCGATAGACTTTTCTAAACCCTTTGAAAGAATGACGGTGAAAGAATCCATTTTGCGCTTTAATCCAGAAATTTCTGTTGCTGGCTTAGAAGATATTCAGCAAGCCAAGCAATATGCGCAAAAGCTGGGGATTAGTTTAAAACCCAGTTATGGCTTAGGAAAAATTCAAATAGAAATTTTTGAAAAAACGGTAGAAGCGCAGCTTTTGCAGCCCACCTTTATTACGGCTTATCCTACGGAGGTCTCGCCGCTGGCAAGAGCTAATAATCAAAACCCAGAAGTTACCGATCGTTTTGAGTTTTTTGTGGGTGGCAGAGAAATCGCCAATGGCTTTTCAGAATTGAATGATCCAGACGATCAAGCGGCACGTTTTAAAAAACAAGTCAGTGAATTAGAATCTGGGGATATGGAAGCCATGCATTATGATGCAGACTATATTCTAGCTTTAGAGCACGGCATGCCACCTACTGCTGGCGAAGGGATTGGGATTGATCGTTTAACCATGCTATTTACAGATTCCCCCTCTATTCGGGACGTGATCTTATTTCCACAGATGCGCCATGAGCGCACATAATATTGATTAATGCGTTAGAATTAAAACAGGATAGGCGAAGAAAGCGGGTATCTTGATAGGTTATGGCCAGGAAATTTAAACGCGAAGATGTTATTGATCCCCTTGCGCAAGCGACAGAACTTGCGCAAGAGGGAACAGACGTACTACGTGAATTAATATCCAGTAGTATGAAATCTTCATCAGGATTGAAAATATTTGGTGAAATTTTACAGGATGCGTCCAAAACTATTTTTGGGATAGCGGGCCACTTTTTAAGTGCGGTGGGATTAGTTAAGAATATAAGAGATCTGTGGACTGAAGAAGGCGTTAAAAGGCAATATAAGCTTAGCACCAAGATTGGTTTAACCGCTCTTTATGCAGGTAGTATTGCGCTTGCGGTTGTGGCAACGGCGGTGACCTTTACCTTAGCTGCGTTTGCGGCACCCATTGTTGCAGCGGTTGCCAGCGGCTACACCCTAGTGAGAAATACCGTCGATTTTTTCAAAGAATCCTTACATACTCGCGCCTTAAGTCATGAGATCCATGCGTTAAAAGTAAAGCTCAGCAAAGCTAACATTGATGTAGAAAAAAATCTGCAGCTTTATACAGATATAAAGAATTTGCAATTAGAGAGAAAATTTTTAGAAAACCAAAAAAAATTAATTGCGGAATATAAAATCATAGTAGACTTACCTGATTCTGCTGAAAAAACCGAGAAATTACAAGAAATTCAAAAATTCACGCAAGACGATAATGAAACGACTGCTTTAATACTTGCTGCAAAGCAAAAAGAATTGGCTGCTCTGAAGCATCAGCTTGCAGAGGTAAATCAAGAAACTGACAATGGAAAATTAACCGCAGAGCTTTTAAAGAGTGATATTATACTGTGCGAATGGCAAATTGAAGAAAGTAAAAAACCTGAAAATCTGCAAGGGTCATTGCGTGAAAAATTAGATGCAAAGCTTGCAATCATTGATGCAAAGCTTATTAAAAATGAACAAGATTTAAGTGAGAAGCAGAAATTTGTGCCACTTTTTCGCATCAATCCCACAGAGGCTATTCGTGGTGATATCGATAAAGTTTATGCGGCCACCAAAGAGACTATCGCAAAAGAAACTGAATTGAAACTGGCTAAAATTAAGAGAACCAAAAAGTTAAAATCTATTTTTTTTGCAGCAGTGGTTACCGGGCTTGCCATTTCATTATGCGCGCCACCACTTTGGCCGCTTGCCGGCGCCTTGACTGCAGGCATATTAGCAGTGGGTATAGCAACGGCGATTTCAAGCGGCTGGGATTTATATAAAAAGCGTAAAGTAATGAAAGAATCGCAAAAGAGTCAGGATAAAGAACTCACTGCCCTTGAAAAAGATTTGGATAAAAAGTTTGCACATCTCCTTGACACCCAAGAAGATAACGCATCAAAGGATGACGCGCCAGAAGCAGAGATATTAACGCAATTTCACGAAGCAGAAAAAGCAGAAAAAGCAGAAAAAAAAGAAGAAAAAGAAAAATCAAAGCCACAGGATGAAACACCAGAAGCGTCACCCCCCAAACCCCATAATCCAAGCCGATAAACGGCCCCCCTGATCTGATGAAACCACCTGTAAAACACGGAAAATTCATTTATAATATGTGCTTTTATTGTCATTATTTTTTAGGGGTTTGAAAGATGCTGTGTGGCCCAAATGAAATAGAATTATACGATATATTAACATCTCTTAATATATACAGTGGTGATTTTGCAAGAGCAACTTATTTGATAGTGGGATTAAATGTTAATGTGGGAGCAGCAGAAGCAAGAGGCGGGACCGGTGGTCCTTCGTTTGTTATTAATTCAATTCAGAATGGTTGTTCGCTAGATTTTATTCGAGCGCTTGTAGAGAGAGGCGCAAATCCTAGATTACATGATGATACAGCGCTTTATGCGACGTTAAGTTTGTTTATTAAGAGAGATTATGGTCTTGCAATAGCAAAATATTTAATTGAGGAATGTCAAGCAGATATTAATGCGCGCAATGGCGAAATGTTTCATTTGTTAGCATCTGCTTCAGATGAAAAAATAGAAGAATTGTTGCCACTTCTTAGAATGGGAGGGAATAGCACATTGATCTCTATTGCTCTTTCAGAGGAACTAAAGATATGCACTAAAATCAGAGTAATAAGAAAAATGTTATCTGATTCTAAATATGCTGCACATCTTGCTGATAATGATAATCAAGTTTATGCCACTGTATACGCAAATGATCAATTTGAGGTTGCTGCGTTATTAAGTACTTATCCCGCTTGCATAGAATATTTCGCACATCACTGGATGGAACGACAACGCTTTGGTGGCGTGCCAGATGAAAGTAGGATCAGAAGGATTAATCCTGGACAGCGTGCGGATGCACAACCAGTGGTTGCAGTCATGGATTATGATTGTATGGATAGGGCATCCACTGCTGCTGGCGCACGAATGAGCTTTGGAGATGAGGAAATACCAGCTTCGGAGCCCACAATGACTGAAGTGTATGCACAAATGCAGCGTGAGGCTATACCTGATACAGTTGAAGACCTGCGGTATGATCCCCCAAGCTCAACTACAGCTGTGGGATCGGATTCAGAGACAGATACGGATCAATATTCTGGAGCAGGGGCAAGGCTGCGCTGGTAAACGAATCTCTAAACTTGTAGCGCGGTCAGCAGTGGACCATCCAGTGAAAATAGGTGAACATTTTCCAAGTTTGCCGCTGTGGAATCAAGAATGACTAATAACGCATAGCCAGATTGCATTGGTGCAGCACGCACCACCATGCCGGTGGTTTCATGGGCAAAAACAGGGGTTCCCGGGGTTGGCGCAGGATTTCCTTCTGGCAAAAAGGCCGCTACCATCTGTTTTTTAATATTGCCGCGATACTGCATCCGCGCAATTATTTCTTGACCTAGATAGCAGCCTTTATCATAACTGATACCGCCAAGTAGAGAAAGATTGGCATGATGTGGCAAAATAAGTGAGGCGGTTTCAGGATATATGGTTGGGATCCCGGCTTGGATATCTTGTAATTCCCATTCGTGTGAGGATTGTCCTTCAATTTGTGCGGCAATTGGCAGGGTTGCGATAACTTCAAAACGTGGCTGTACCCCTGGGATACGACAGATTATTTGATTGCCTTGGGCAAGTTTTTTGTGTATGCATTCATTGATTTGTAATTCTTTAAGCGCTTTATCTTGCAGCGTTGCGCCGTTTTCCCCCATGACGGTGAGGGTTGCACTGACATCATCAATACTGACTTTAGAAAATAGGGCATATTTTTTAAAATTGTGCAATGCCAATGGAACCATGCTTGCGGGCATGCTCAGGATGTATTGGGGGTTATCCAATGCTTCATTGGCTTGGTATATTCTAAAAATAGATAGCATGCGGCCTTGTAGATTGCAGTGCGCACCCAGACGGCTTTGGGTGGGGGACACCTCGTTAAGGTTGCAGGTCACTTGTCCTTGCAAGAAGCTTTTGGCATCCGGGCCTTTTACGGATAACAATCCTAGATTAGATAAGTAACTCATGTTTTTCTCTAGTCAAAGCGATCAACTGGTGATATGTTAGGGCCCGATTATACGGTTTGCAGTGGTTGTTAGCAATATTTTATTGAGTTAATTAAATTATATGCTTGAAAAAATAAATGAAATCTTGGATTTCTGGTTTGGAGGGCAGCCTTCTTTATGGTGGGCAAAAGACCCGGCAGTGGATGCGCAAATCAAAGAACGCTTTGAACCGGTGCTTTACTTGGCCACCCAAGGTGCGCTAAAACCTTGGCTGGAACAGCCAAAAAGCTGTTTAGCCTATATTATCTTGCTTGATCAGTTTTCTAGAAATATGTATAGAAATACCCCGTTGGCTTTTGCGCAAGACCCAATGGCACTACAAGCTTGTCATTATGGCCGCGATCATAAATTAGATAAAGAGCTACCGTTAATAGAGCGGTTATTTTTTTACATGCCATTAATGCATTCAGAACAATTAGCGTCACAAAAATTATGCTTAATGTTGCTCGAACTGTTATTAGAAGAAGCTAAACAACAAAATTCTGAACATAGTCAAGGCTTGGAGCGTGCGCTAGAATTTTCACAACACCATTATGATATCATTCAAAATTTTGGTCGTTTTCCCCACCGTAATGCAATTTTAGAGAGAGAAAGTACCCAAGAAGAGCTGTTGTTTTTAAGTTTACCGAATAGTAGTTTTTAGGGTGCGCGTATGAATCCTGAAAACGCAAGAATTCGTTGGGCATGCCGTCGTGGGATGTTAGAATTAGATATTTTTTTATTACCTTTTTTTGATAATTGCTATTTGCAATTAACTTGTGAAGAAAAGGCGGTATTTGTAGATTTCTTAACTGCCACAGATCCAGAACTTTTTGCTTGGCTGATGGCGCATCATCTGCCTGATAAAAAGGAGTTTATTGCTATTGTTGACAAAATCCGCGCCTATAGATTGCACGATAAAAATTAACCCGTCACCCTTTTTAACTCGTCTCATTTTTTCAATCTTTGTGCTCGCCACCCTCAGCCTACTTATTTTATTACCGCAATATCCATGGAGTGGGGGGTGTTTCCCTGTGCTGGGGATTATGGGTTATCGGACATTAAAAACCCAACCTACCATTACCCAATGCCAGCAAGTATCAACGGGGGTATGGCGATTAACTGATATGGAAGGTGCATTTTTAGCGAGAAATGCCCAGAAGGCCTATCGTTCACGTTGGATAATTATTCTCTATTTAAAAAGAATTCCAGAAGGAAAGCCGCTAACCGTAATTATTCCCTATGATGCCGTGGCGCCTCACTGCTATAACACTCTGCTTTTTCTCTCAATGTAAATAGTTACAGTGTTTGATACCAATTTAAGGGCCGATAAAAGTATCGATAATACAGCCTTTAGAGGTAACATGGGTCAACACTTAAAATCTCATCACTATTCTGATATAGACTGTGAACTTGTCGAGCTGGTGCGTCAAGGAGATAAGCAAGCGTTCGATGTGATTGTTTTAAAGTATCAATTTAAAATTTTAAAATTGGTTAATCGTTATGTAAATGACCCTTCTGAGGCACTGGATATTGCACAAGAGTCATTTATTAAAGCCTATAAAGCGTTGGATAAATTTCGCGGTGATAGTGCATTTTATACTTGGTTATATCGTATTGCTATCAATACGGCAAAAAATCATGTGGTCACACAAAGTCGACGCATGATTGAAACCGATGTGGAAGTATTAGATATGGAACAGGCGTTAACTAAAGCGAATTTAAAAGACTACTCTGCGCCAGAAAAAATATTGCAAAGTAACGAAATCCAACTGGCAGTGAGCGAAGTGATTCAACAATTACCCAGAGAATTACGTACTGCAATTACACTCAGAGAAATTGAAGGATTATCTTATGAAGAAATTGCGGGCGTAATGGATTGTCCGATTGGCACCGTGCGGTCACGCATTTTTCGCGCACGTGAGGCCATCGAGCGGCGTATAAAACCTTTATTGAATGGATAGGAAGGCAGGTAAGCAATGATATCAGAAGAGATCAAAGAAAAATTGTCAGCTATGTTGGATGGTGAACTTTCTCGTGATGAGCAGTTAGCGCTGATGAAAGAGATTACCAATAATGATAAACTGTGGGAGCTATGGCAAAGCTATTATTTGATTAAATTAGTGTTTAAAAAGCATAAAACACTGGCTTGTGTACCCCAGGAGAAAATACACTGACGTATCAGGACCATTTTGCGGAGAATTCCTCACAATATTTAGAACACCGGCCACAATACCCGGATGAATTATTTGATTTTATTACTAGTTTAGTGCCTGAAAAGACATTGGTCTGGGATTGTGGCACCGGCAATGGTCAAGCGGCGCTAGCTTTGGCGCAGCGTTTCAAACAGGTGGTTGCCAGTGATATTAATCAGGCCCAGCTGGACGTAGCCCCGCAAAAAGCTAATATTGAATACCATTGTTGGCCGGCAGAAAAAACCGCACTTTTGGATAATTCTGTTGATTTAATAACGGTGGCGCAAGCGCTGCATTGGTTTGATTTAGAAAAATTTTATCAAGAAGTCAAACGGGTAGCGAAACCTGCGGGTGTTATTGCTGTCTGGTGTTATTCTTTAGGTAAAATTTCACCCGCGATAGATAAAATTTATCGAGACTTTTATTTCAATATTGTGGGGGAGTATTGGCCGATGGAGCGGCGCTATATTGATGAAAAATACCAAACCATTTTATTTCCTTTTACGCGGGTACCTACACCGCAATTCACACTCCAAAAAGAACTGACCTTGCAACAGCTTATCGGGTATTTAAATACTTGGTCTGTGGTTAAGTCCTATCAAAAGCAACATCATGCTAATCCTATCGATCTTATTTACCGTCAACTGGTATCTGCCTGGGGTTCCTCTAACGATAAGAAAATCATGCAGTGGCCAGTACATTTAATCTGCGGAAAAATTTTACCATCTATCTGAAAATCACAACCACACATCGCAAGGTTCTATATATTGAGAGTGGAAATCCGCTATAATCTCTAGTTTTATAGTTAAATAACTTTTAATGGAGATTATATGATAACTGGTTCAAAGCCTAACGACTATCTTATTGCGCGTTATCTTAGTAGTGAAGAAAGTGGTCTTCCTGAGTCGATTCGAAATATATTTCTAATACTTTCCAGCAATGAATTTCAAGCTTTTTTTAGAGAGCCGACATTTCCAAGTGAATTACGCAGAAATATTGTAGAGAGTCAAAGAGCCGATAGAAGGCTTAACGACGCTGATATAGAAGCATTCAAAAGATTCTTTATTGCAACCTATCGATTAGTTGGAGATCAATTGAAGTATATAGGACCTGCCGCAAAATCAAATCCTGTACCTGTACCTAGAGTTGCAGAACCACCTCCAGAACGCGCTGCAATAAGAGCCAGAGAGGAAGAGATTGCTGTTGGCGCAGATGATGCAGGACCTGCATCTGCACTTGCATCTGCAACAGAAAAGAGCTTTTCTATTTTGCGGTATCTTAGTAGTGAAGAAAGCGGTCTTCCTGAGTCGGTTCGAAATCTATTACCAATGCTTTCCACCAGTAGCTTTCAAACTTTTTTTAGCGAGTGGACATTTTCAAGTGTACTACGCAGAAATATTATAGAGAGTCAAGAAGCCGGTAGAAGGCTTAGCGCCGCTGATATAGAAGCATTTGAAAGCTTCTTTTTTGCGAGCTATAAATTGGTTGATTGTCGTTTGCAGTATATAGGCGTTCTCACACGATCAGAACCTGTACTTGTACCTAGAGTTGCAGAACCACCTTTACCTGCTGTACAAAAGTTCCCGGCCAGTGAAGCACTGAAACCAAATTATGCTGATTTGCAGGGAGAATTACGTCAATTTATTTCCGAAAATCCAGAATATAAAGCACTAAGGGATGCGGTGGAATTCACTGAAGAACAATGGTGGGAAAACCTTGATAACGGCCAAAAGCAAGAGGTTGTGGCAAAAGCGAATGGACAAGATTCTGATAGTCCGCCCCGACAACGACGTCGTTTATAAAGTTTGCACAGCTATGGTCATATGGAAATCGATGACGTAATTTCTAAAGGAGAGTTTTTTACGTAGGCCATAGCGTTGTCGTAGTATTGCCAGGGAAGGCGCATGACATAACAGTACATAATATCGATTATTCAATACTTCAGTTGTTACTAAGTTCTCAATCTGAAAAGTATGGATTCTGCCGTAATCTAAATCTTGTAAGCTGATATTTTCTTCAGGATAAAAAATACTGATATGTGCGCCAATCGCATCAGTATCATAATCAAAATAATTGGGCTTTTGCGCACCTGTATGTGCAAGGCGCGGGAATACTTCATGAATATATCCATCATCTACGTTAAGATAAATCAAACCACTTTTTGCTCTGGCAATATGCCCCGAAAGTGGTAGCTTAGCGACTACCTCCATCAAGTTACATACCTCAAAATTTTGCACCTGCAAATTCTTCATTTTTAAAGATGACCTAACCCTAGTGATTCGCGTAAAATAGATGATTGTTAACCATTTTAATGAGAGCTGGCTTACTATATATTATGGAGCATATACGCAATTTTTCTATTATTGCACATATCGATCATGGTAAATCAACCCTAAGCGATCGACTCATTCAATTCTGCGGCGGATTAACGGAACGTGAAATGTCCGCACAAGTTCTCGATTCCATGGATCTAGAACGTGAACGCGGTATCACCATTAAAGCCCAAAGCGTAACCCTAAAATATAAAGCGAAGAATAACCAGGAGTATCAACTTAACTTTATTGATACCCCAGGCCATGTGGACTTCTCCTATGAGGTCTCACGTTCTTTGGCTGCCTGTGAAGGCGCATTGCTGGTGGTGGATGCCGCTCAAGGCGTAGAAGCGCAAACCGTCGCTAATTGTTATACCGCCATTGAGCAATCTCTTGAAGTCATTCCGGTTCTTAACAAGATTGATTTACCCCAAGCCGATCCACAGAGAATCGTTCACGAGATCGAAGAAATTATCGGTATCGATGCCCATGATGCACTTTTAGTCAGCGCTAAAGCCGGGATAGGGATTGAAGAGCTCCTAGAAGCCATTATTCAGAGAGTCCCGCCGCCCCAAGGAAAGCCAGAAGGCCCCTTACAAGCACTGATTGTGGATTCTTGGTTTGATAGCTACTTAGGTGTTGTGTCTTTGGTGCGTATTAAAAATGGCGAGCTTAAAAAAGGCGATAAAATCCGGATCATGTCCAGTGGTCGCGAGTTTCAAGTCGACCAACTAGGAATTTTTACCCCCAAAAAATCAACCAAAGATATTCTGAAAACCGGTGAAGTCGGCTATATGGTTGCCGGCATTAAAGCGATTGATGGCGCACCCGTCGGTGATACCATTACCCTCGTCAAGCTTCCTGCAGAAAAACCATTGCCAGGTTTTACTAAAGTGCAGCCTAAAGTGTTTGCTGGCTTATTCCCCGTCAGTTCAGATGATTTTGAAGCTTTTCGTGATGCCCTGGCCAAATTAAATTTAAATGACGCCTCTTTGTTTTATGAGCCGGAAAGCTCACAAGCCTTGGGTTTTGGTTTTAGATGCGGGTTCCTTGGCATGCTGCATATGGAAATCATTCAAGAACGCTTAGAACGTGAATATGATTTAGATCTCATCACAACGGCACCTACCGTGGTTTATGAAGTTATAACCAAGAGTGGCGAGACTTTGCGCATCGATAATCCTGCCAAGCTACCCGATCCCAGTAGCTTACAAGAATTACGAGAGCCCATCGTAGAAGCACATATTTTAGTCCCACAAGAATATCTCGGAAATGTGATTACGCTCTGCATTGAAAAGCGTGGGGTGCAAACTAAAATGTTATACCTCGGCAAGCAAGTGTCCTTAAGCTATGAAATGCCCATGAATGAAGTCGTTTTAGATTTCTTTGATAGGCTAAAATCCGTTAGTCGCGGCTATGCGTCCTTAGATTATCAACTCAAGCGGTTTCAGGCGGCAGACTTAGTTAAGATGGATATTTTAATTAATGGAGACGGCATTGATGCGCTCGCTTTTATTATTCATAGAGACACCGCTTACACACGGGGGCGTGATATCTGTAATAAGATGAAAGAATTGATCCCCAGACAGATGTTTGAAGTAGCTATTCAAGCAGCCATTGGTGGACAGATTATTGCGCGTTCTACGGTAAAACCCCTCAGAAAGAATGTAACCGCAAAATGTTATGGGGGCGATATTTCTCGCAAACGCAAATTATTAGAAAAGCAGAAAAAAGGTAAAAAACGTATGAAGCAGGTAGGGAGAGTGGAAATCCCGCAAGAAGCTTTTCTCGCGATTTTACAAGTTGATAAGGATAACAAATAATGCCAGTCTACTTTGATTTTTCATCTCTTTTGGCTATTGCCACCGTTATAGCTGGGTTGATTTGGGTGAGTGATGTTTGCTTTTTTCGCAAAGCGCGCAAAGATAAGCCAGAGCCTAAATTAGTTGAATATGCACGCTCTTTTTTCCCTATTTTGCTGTTTGTCTGTGTTTTACGATCTTTTATTGTTGAACCCTTTAGAATTCCTTCCGGATCAATGAAACCGACGCTTTTAGAGGGAGACTTTATATTAGTTAACAAGTATACTTATGGGATTCGCTTACCGGTCTTTGGTACGACTATTATCCATGGAAGCCAACCAAAGATGGGTGATATTTTGGTTTTTCGTTATCCAAAAGATACGTCTGTCGATTTTATTAAGCGTGTTATTGGGGTACCCGGCGATAAAATAAGTTATAAAGATAAGATAGTTTATGTTAATGGTAAGCCGCTATCACAAGAGTTTCTAGGGGTCGTTAACGATTCTAATCGATTTGGTCAACGTGAACCGGTCAGACAGATGAAAGAAGCATTGGGCCAAAAAACCCATTCACTTTTTATTCATCCGAATGAGGGCATACAATCGATGGCAGAAGTCACGGTTCCAGAAGGCATGTATTTTGTGATGGGTGATAATCGCGATAATAGCGAAGATAGCCGCGTCTGGGGTTTTGTGCCGCAAGATCTTATTTTAGGGAAAGCCTTTTTTATTTGGTTAAGTTGGGATTCTGCTGCAATGGATGTGCGTTGGAAGCGCATGGGACATAGTATTGAGTGAGTATTGTTAGTAGAAATAATGAAGCATTGTTGCGGCGTTTGGCTTATCAATTTAATGATAAGAACCTCTTAAAGCAAGCGTTAACCCACAAAAGTGCGAATTATAAGCATAATGAACGCTTAGAATATTTAGGTGATTCTGTCCTTAATTTTGTAGTTGCAGATTTGCTGTATCAAAGGTTTGCACAGGCAACGGAAGGTGAGTTAACGCGCGCGCGCGCCAGTTTAGTGAAAAAAAGCACGTTAGCAGAAATTGCCCAGTCGTTGCAATTGGGAGAATACTTAACCCTTGGGATTGGCGAGCAGCGCAGCGGTGGTTTTAGACGGGATTCTATTTTGGCAGATGCTTTTGAGGCTATTATTGGGGCGATTTATGTAGACGGGGGGTTTGCCGCCTGCCGTCAGTGCATTACGCAGTTGTTTACCCCAAGAATATTGGTGCTAGAGCCGGAAAATCAGGAAAAAGATCCTAAAACGCGTCTGCAAGAATGGTTGCAAGCCAGTCAAAAGCCATTACCCAAATATCAAGTCACAGAGATTGTAGGAGAGGCGCATGCGCAAACCTTTACGGTCAGTTGTGAAATTGCAGGGTTTTCGCAGATTGTGCATGGCATTGGTACCAGCCGGCGGTTTGCGGAACAACAGGCAGCCCAGAAACTTTTGGAGTTAATTATTCATGCAACGTAGCGGTTTTGTTGCCATTGTTGGGCGGCCTAATGTGGGTAAATCTTCTTTACTAAATGCTATTTTAGGTAAAAAAATTAGTATTACTTCCTATCGTCCACAAACCACGCGTCATACCATTATGGGGATTAAGACCCGAAATAACACCCAAACGGTGTATGTGGATACCCCCGGGATGCATTTGGGTGCCAAAAAAGCGTTAAACCGTCATATGAATAAAGTAGCCCATCAATCATTGATTGATGTGAATGTGGTGGTTTTTGTGGTTGAGGCGCTAAAATGGACGGATGAAGATGAAGCGGTTTGTCAGTTATTACAAAAAGTCACTTGCCCCATTATTTTAGTCCTAAATAAAGTGGACTTATTAGAAGAAAAACAAAAATTACTCGCATTTATGCAGAAAGTTTCTCAAAAAATATCTGCAGAAATTATGCCTATTTCCGTCAAACGTGACATTCAAGTTGTAGAGCTTGAGAATTTAATTCAGCAGCATTTGCCAGCAGGCGTTTTTTATTTTCCCGAAGATCAAGTGACCAATGTGGATGAACGTTTTCAAGCTGCGGAGATTGTGCGTGAGAAATTAATGCGCTTTTTAGAAAAAGAAATTCCATATGCCACCAGCGTGCAGTTAGAATCCTTTGAACATAAAGATAATATATTGCACATTGGCGCGTTAATTTATGTGGAACGGGAAGGGCAAAAACGCATTATCATTGGGGATAAAGGGACTAAGCTCAAAGAAATGGGCACGCATGCGCGACTTGATTTAGAAAAATATTTTGAGAAAAAAGTATTTTTAAAACTGTGGGTCAAAGTGAAAGAATGGTCCAATGATGTTAATGCGTTGCAGAGTTTAGGGTATACGTTTTAAAGGAGTTAGGGTGCGGGTAGAACACAATCCTACGTATATTTTGCATATTCGCCCCTTTAAAGATTCAAGTGCGATTATAGACTGTTTTAGTCAAGATTTTGGGTTGATATCACTGGTTGCCAAGGGCGCCAAGCGGCCACGCTCGCATTGGCGGGGTTTTCTGCAACCCTTTGTTGCTTTAAAAATGAGTTGGTTGGGACGCAGTGAATTAAAAACGCTGACAGATATTGAAGCTGAAACTATTTACCCTAAACTGGTCGGAGAAAAAATTCTTATAGGGTTATATTTAAATGAGTTGCTGATTCGCTTATTACATCGCTGTGATGCACACCCGGCATTATTTGATTTTTATGATAAAACGATTGGCGCTTTAGCGTTGGCAGATTCAATCACACAGCAAATGCTGTTGCGGCAATTTGAGTTAACCTTGTTGAGTGAATTAGGTTATGGTTTAGATTTGCGGCATATTATGCCAGATTTGCTTTACGCATATGATAGTTCCACGGGTATTTATGAAAATGCGCAGCCCAATGGGATCTCCGGTGCCACGATTATAGCCTTACGTGAAAATCAAGTGATGACGGAAAATCAATTGCGAGAAGCGAAAAAACTTATGCGTATTGTTTTGAATTATTATTTGGGAAATAAACCTTTACAAAGTAGAAAATTATTTCAGGTGGCTTATGAATAAATCAATTTTATTAGGGGTGAATATTGATCATGTGGCAACGGTGCGTCAAGCACGCGGTGTAGCCTATCCAGATCCAGTGCATGCGGCGATTTTAGCTGAAATGGCAGGAGCGGATGGCATTACGGTGCATTTGCGAGCAGATAAGCGCCATATTCAGCCACGAGATGTGACGTTATTAAAATCAGTGATACAAACGCGGTTAAATTTAGAAATGGCTGCCACGCAAGAAATGATTGAGGTTGCGTGCACCGTGAAGCCTCAATTTTGCTGTATTGTGCCGGAAACGCGGGAAGAGTTAACCACAGAAGGTGGTTTAGATGCCCATGGACAAATGCAGCATTTAGTTAAAGCTTGCAGTCAATTGAAAAAGGAAAATATTGAAGTTTCTCTTTTTATTGATGCAGATAAAAAGCAAATTGATGCGGCCAAAGAAGTGGGAGCTACCTATATAGAATTACATACGGGCGAATATGCTAATGCAAAAACCACCCATGAGAAAATGCAGGTATTAAAACAATTAAAAGATGCAGCACACTATGCCCATCATTTGGGGCTGCATGTTAACGCTGGTCATGGGTTGCATTATCAGAATGTGCAAGAAATTGCAGCTATTCCAGAAATTATTGAATTAAATATTGGCCATGCTATTGTAGCGCATGCCCTGATGGTTGGCTTTCCTGAGGCGGTTAAGCAAATGAAAGCACTAATGCTCCAGGCGCGCGCATGATGAAAATTTTAGGGATCGGCACCGATATTGTACAACAAGCCCGGATTGATGCTTTATGGGAGCGTTTTGGCCAGCGCTTTGTAAAGCGGGTGTTATCCGCATCAGAACAAGCGCTATTTTCTCAAAAAGCCAGACCTACGGCTTTTTTAGCGAAACGTTTTGCCGCGAAAGAAGCGGTTGCCAAAGCCATAGGGACAGGGATTGGACAGAATTTGGCTTTACATGAAATTAGTGTGTTAAATTTACCGAATGGTAAACCGTATGTCACATTTTCTGGAAAATCTCTAGAATATATTAACACGCTTAATATTCAAGAGGTAATGATCAGTTTATCAGATGAAAAAGACCATGTGTTGGCTTTTGTCGTCGTTACTCTTTCCTAGCTTTTAGTACACGATAAACGCCCGCATCATTAGCCTCAGAAAATTCACAATCTTGAAATCCAATCTTTTCTAGAATTTTACTATAAGTGGCAGAATCTTTAAAAAGCGCGATACCAAATTTATCCCAAAATATATTATGATATTCTCGCATTAATATCAGATTATCATTTAATTCCTTGAAAGACTCACAAATAATAATCGTGCCTTTTTCATTTAAGGCTTCAAACGCCATTTTGAGAAGCTTTTGACAAATTTCTACGGGCCAATTGCATAATACTCTGGTAAACAATATGACATCGTAGCCTGCAGGGAAAGCACTATCTTTTAAAAAATCACCGTCTATCACATCAATTTTTTGGCTTAAATTTTCTTGTGCAATTTTATTGCTTGCAAGTTTGGCACCTTCAGGGAGATTATAAACCGTAAAATGCATGGATGGATTTTTATGCGCAAAATGGCAAACCAGGGTAGCATCTCCCCCCCCCACATCTAGCACAGTTTTGGTTTCAGGAGGTAAATGATTTTCTAAAGCGGCAATAACGGCATTAATATTAGCTTTCATGCGCTTTTCTATCGTGAGAGAGGCAGCTTCAGAGGCTGGTGGCCAGTCAGCTTGATAGGTTGGTGTGTTGCCCTTTAGAATGGCGCTTAGATCATCAACTGCAGCGGATTGTAGACGTGTAATCACATTGCTAAAATATTGCCATTTTTGCGGCTCTTCAAAGAGTGCGGTAAGTATTGGGCCTAAACGGTAAGCATAATTTTCTTCAATAAGAAAATTTTCCATGCATAGTAAATACAACCATTTTTTTGCACGCAGGGGAGAGAGGTTCAATGCGGTAATGATTTCTTCTGCAGTAAGAGAGCCATTTTGAATAAGCTCTGACAGCCGTAAAGTTATTATAGATTCTAATAATTTTAAACGGGTGCCACCGGCAGCAATGCTAAAAAAGAGCTCCATCCTTTGTCTATTTGTGAAATCCATAAAGGCCCCCTACTAAAATATAGCAGAGGACGGTGCTGGTAATTTATACCGTTTTAATCTTTTCTAATTGATCACAATGAATAATCAATAATGCAGGAAACAACAAGCAGCTAAAAATGGCACTGACGATCTGCCCAATCATGTCAAAATTTTGTAAAAATATAGGTAAAATGAGCGTAGGTAACAATAATAAGGAAGTTTTAAAAGCGTTGTTATTAATTAAGCGAAAGCTTTGTTTTAAACCTTCCAGCGCGCCCATTTCTTTATTAATAATTAATACATTGGAGGCACAACAATAAACTGTTAGAAAAACTGATAATAATGTACCTATAAGGGTCAATAGAATTAAAGAAGTAAGTAATAGGCCAGATTGATATTTTGTCATTATCATGAAGGAAAAGAATATGCTTATGGCAGGAATTATGCGTAATATAACAGATGTTACATAAGCGGGAAGACGCTTGAGTCCATTTTTAAGTGCTTCGCTATAATTTAATGTGTTAAAGTGAAACTTTCTGAAAATACCATAAGTGGTAATACAAGAGCAGAGTAAGCCACAGAAAAAAGTTAGGCTCAATGCCATAATTTCATTTTTATTGATGGTGCCGTCAATCAAACGCACTTTTAGGTCTGGTGTAAAAATAAAATGAGTAATCAAAAAGCTAAAGGTGATAAAGGGCAGTGACCAAGAAAAGCATTCTGCACAGAGCTTAAAAATACGCTGATAGGTGGATATGATAGATGGATATTGGTTCATAGTAACCTCAATGGTATTTTGATCCTGGTATGGCTGTGCCAATTTGCCAAAATGTTGTTCCAATTATCGAGAATATTCCGCCAATAAACAAGAAGATTGGGCCCACAATAAAGTTAGCAAACTCAGGATCTACGGATTTACCGTTTACAGTGACAGTTACCATATTTCCGCCAGAAACCGCATTCACTTCCGCAATAGATAAATTTCTCATTGTTCCCATTCAAAATTCACGATATCTAAGGGGCATTGTATGTTAGCAAAATACGAAAAAGCAAGGGCTTCCCTTTACCACAAGGTGACAAAGGGAAGAGGTGTGTTATATGAGTCTCACCCATAAACCGCTGTGTATGCTGCATAGCCTCCAATATAGGCTGTAGCAGACAGGACTCCAACCGCGCAACCGATAGCGCCGCCAGCCGCTATCCCTATTACTGAGCCGAATACCATGGAAATCGCATGTGTCCCAGCAGGGCCGGCACCCATAACGCCGCCAGCTATTGCGCCAATTCCGGTTCCAAAAAACCCAGAACCTAAGAAAATTTCAAGGTTAGTTAAGCCACCATTGATCATATTGAGTTCAATAGTATTTAATTTTCTCATCTTTCCACCTTTAGTTAATTATCAAACGGAATGTGAATTATATGTGAGCAAATACTCACAGTCAAGAGAGGTGATGAAAAATCTTAGTTAAATAACTGTTTCGGTTTCCAGTAGTTCTGGGTGACTTTCTATATATTGCTCTAAGCGGTTAATTTCTTTATTTAATTCAACCATTAAATATTTAATATCCTCACCATTATTTTTGGCAACGGCGGTTTCAAGTTTTGCGACCGCGGCTTTCAAGGGAGGAACACCGCAATAACAACAAGACCCATGTAAACGATGCACTTCTTCACGCAGCAATTTTAAATCGTTTTTAACATAAAGTTGATTAATCTTGGTTTGCGCATCCGGTAAACTATCCATTAATCCGCTGAGCATATTTTTAGCTAAAGGCACTTTATTACCCACCACTTTGAGGGCCAGTGCCCAATCCACCGGGGTGGGTGCGCTCTCTAGTGTTTTACTGATGAAAACAGGCGCTTTGCTTTGGGTGAGTATTTTATTGGTCCACAATTGAATGATGCGCTGTAATTCACTTTCATTGATAGGTTTGGTGAGATAATCATCCATACCTGCTCTAAAGACTGCTTCGCGTTCTGCCTCCAGTGCATGTGCGGTGATGGCAATAATGGGGATATGTTCTCCCGGAATTTCAAGTAACCGTATTTGCTTTGTCGTTTCAATGCCATCCATTTCTGGCATCTGAATATCCATAAAGATAACGTCATAATTGGTTTGTTTAATCAATTCCAGCGCTTTAATGCCAGAATCAATACAATCCACGGTAATACCGGCATCTTCTAATAAGGCGCGCACCAGCTTAAGATTAGAAGGATGATCATCAACCGCTAAGGCCCGAATTTCACTTACCATGGTTTTATTTTCTACTACATCCACATATTCATTGTTGAGATCTTCAGGTGCAAATATTTCAACCAGAGCATCATGTAATTTTTTGCGCCGCACCGGCTTTGCTAAGCAAACCGCAGCACCTGCATTTTGGATTTCTTCGTAAATTTTAATATCGGTGGTATTTAATAATACACCCACATGACAATTAAATTGGCGAGTCACCAGCTGGATAATTTCTGTAATAAAGCGACTGTTGACATGGTTATCTAAATGATTAAACCCAAAAATAATCATATGATAGGGCTGATGGCTATTTTGGGCGTTATGGAGTGCATCATAAATTTGTGCCGGATCTTCAATTTCGGTTAAGGCAATACCCCAGGCCGTGAACAAATGATTTAAGCTTAAGCGTGTGGTGGGCTGCGCTTCGTAAAATAAAATACGTAAATCTTTAAGGACTGGGTGAAAAGTAGGAGCACAGACATCTACTTTTGGCGCAGCAAAGGTAAACCAGAAGGTTGCTCCTTTACCTTTTTCAGACTCAACTCCGCAATCCCCACCCATTTTTTGCGATAAATTCTTTGCAATGCTTAAGCCTAGACCTGTGCCGCCATATTTTCGAGTAGGGGTTGAATCTGCTTGGGTAAAAGGTTGGAATAACATTTTTTGCTGTTCTTCGGTTAACCCTAGCCCTGAATCCGTAATGCTTACACAAATAATGACTTTGTCTTCCATTTCTTTTTCAAGCATCACACGTACCACAATACAACCTTGCTCGGTAAATTTTATGGCATTAGTGACTAAATTAGTGATAATTTGTTTTAATCTTAAGTAATCACCCACAATGCGTTCCGGAATATCCGTGTAAATCATGGGGACTAATTCTAATTTTTTGTCGTGCGCCGTAGGAGACATGAGCATCAAGGCTTCTTCTACGCATTCTCTAAAATCCATTTCAATAGGATCTATGGTTAATTTTCCGGCTTCGATTTTAGAAAAATCCAGAATATCATTAATAATGGAAAGTAGATTTATCGCTGATTTTTGGATGGTAGACAGATAGTCACTTTGTCTGGCGTCTAATTTTGTTTTGAGTAAAAGATTAATAAAGCCAATTACCCCATTTAAAGGGGTGCGGATTTCATGACTCATATTGGCCAAAAATTCAGATTTCACTCTGCTGGCGGCTTCCGCTTCTTTGCGTGCCATTTCAAGTTCTATATTTTGAACTTCAATTTGTTCCATGGTATTTCTAAGATCTAGCGTGGTTTGTTCCACACTTTGTTGCATTTCTTCATGCGCGGCCTTTAAGGCACTGGCCATCGTATTAATGCCAGACTCCAAGTGCCTTAACTCGCTATGCGCATTGGTGGAGATCCGCGTGTCAAAATTGCCATTTTTGATTTTTTCAACGGCCGATGCCATTTGTAAAATAGGTCCAGTGACATCACGCCCCATTCTAAAAGCAAATATACCGCTGATGCCAAGACCAATCAGTACAATAATGCTACAGGCGAAAAGGACTTGATATTGTCGTAGGGTTGTGGTCGTTTTTCCCAATTCAATACTAATCCAACCTAGAATATTGTCATGATGCTCAAAGAGATCATCAGGGGAATCGGCATAGGCATAATCTTCTATTATCAAATCGCGAATAGTGACGGGCACAGTGAATAACAGGGAACTTCCCGTATCTGCCATGGTAATCCCATGCGATTGATCACTGACGGATAATATATTGGTAGGAGTCTGGTGTTCGTGACCGGCATGCGCTAATAATCGGCCATCTTTATTAAAAACCGAAACTGCGCGAACTTCAGGTTCAGATAAAGTATCATTCGCCAATCGTTGTAAGGTATTGGCGTTTCCTGAAAATACACCATATTCACTGGCCGGCGCTAATTGTAATGCAATAGCATAGCCCCTATCGATAAGCGCCTTTTCTAAATCTTGAATGCGCGTGCTGGTGAAGTATGCACTCAGCAAGAGAGAAATAGTAATTGTAGGTATAAGTGTTAAAAATAAAACCCTGCTTTTAATACCCCATTCATGCATCACGGTGCAATTCCTTTTTTTCAATAGCGTATTTTAAATTGGCTTCTGTATCAATAGTTAATCCCAGTGATTTGGCCACTTGATAATTCACCGCAACGGAAAATTCCTGAGGATATTGGGGCGGTGGGAGTTTTTTATTCGGGTTATTGATTATCGTCAAGATCATGGCGACCGTTTGCGCTGATAGCTGCTTGGTAGTGGAATAAACGGCAGCTAATGCCCCGTTTTTGACAAAAGTGCGAGAATAACCAATAAGTGGGACACGTTTATGAAAAGCAGTTAGTAAGATGCCACGCGCTGTTTTTGGATTGTAAATATGCGGATCAGGAATGGCAAGCACTACAGCCGCTTCATCCAAGAGTGCATCCAAAACCGCCACAGGATTTTCTGAAGGATTGACGCGAAGGACAACAGCATTTTGTAGGGATTCATGAATTTGTCCAGAATGCACCCCCAGAAGCAGACCCAGCGGTTGTTGTTCTTCTGGGGGAAGTAAACATTGAATTAAATGCAGTTGTCTTTCCAAGGGTTGATCGAGATATATCGCCGTGACCGGATTGGAGTGTTTGAGTGTCAACGCATCAAAAATATGCTTGTGTGCCAAGATACTTAAAATGGGAACTTTAGTATTTATATTGAGAACGGATTTTAATGCTTCAGATCCAATGGCGACAATTAAACAAGATTTGCCTATTTGTTCTAAATTAGCAGGTTCTTGAATTTTTCCGGAAATAATATGGATTAACGGTGGTTGAGGTTGAGGCTGCGCATGAAAATTCGCTTCAATCCGGTGTACTATCCCGAAATGGCTATTACTGGAAACTACCGCAATAGTTTTACAGCCGATGGCAAGACCAGGCCATTGCAATGCAATAAACCATAATCCAATTAATAGTAACCGTCGCGTGAACATTCTCGTATAAATCTTCAAATATACTGTTATACCGTTCATGGCGGTTGATAGCAAGAACCCGGGCAAAATAAATTGTTAGATGCTAAACTTAGAATTATTTACTTGCCGAAAATATGGTGTTTGGAGTACCGGGTGAGAAAACAGTACTATTTATTTATTACGCTATTAATTTCAGTAAGCGCGATTTCATTAGCGGTTCAAGGCTGTATGTGGCGTGATGATTTTCGTGACAGAATACAACCCCAATATTTTGATCAACCCATTAGACCCACACTCAATAAAGAATCATTGGATTATATTGGGGATGATACCAATAAAACCACCCATGATGAGCAAGTAACCCCCATGCCAGAAATTGATGGGCGCGCTAAGATCCCCGCGTTACCACAGTATCCGTGTACTGTTGAGGACTAAATTATGTCGGGTGTTCCGAAAAAAGTGTTTCCACGTCATCTTTCGCAGGAAGAATCACGTAAAGATCGCTTAGATCGTGCTTCCGATTACAATAAAATCCGCAAAATGCAGCTTGCGCATAAAATGGGTGCTGAAGGCGGTAAACATGATGTAATCGTCACAGCAAAAGAAAGTGGTTTACAATGGGATGTATTACTTTCTGGTGATCAAGCATTTACCATTTATCGATCGCCCGTTGATCCTAATCTTGAATTAGGTTCAGGGGCTTTTGGGTCAGTTTTTTTGGGGCAGGACATTGATAACGGAGAATGGGTTGCGATTAAAATTCCACTTAAAAATGATGAAAATTCAAGAAGTAGTGTCCTTAGAGAAAATGCAATCTTAGAGTCTCTTGGGCTTCTTGTTACCACTTTAGAAAACAAATCGATTATGAAATTGGCATATGGTAGTAATTTAAAGGAATATTTATTTGATGAAGAAGGACATCGACGCCCGATATCTTTGGATGAAAAAAAAGCGATGTGCTTAGATTTACTAAAAAATGTACAAGATTTTCACAACAGAAGATTCATCCATCGTGATTTAAAATTAGAAAATGTGGTATGGGATCCCGAAAAGCATCAATGCAAACTGGTTGATGTTGGCTTGTCACAAGAAATGGATGCGAATGGCCAATAC